>Ga0325411_1001720_pt1 | contig 24527 bp, 18 predicted proteins | sample PopdelMetagenome_13_FD_206181 | JGI IMG/M metagenome (GOLD analysis project Ga0325411, IMG submission 206181) | Populus deltoides microbial communities from Bellville, Georgia, United States - Xylem-PdIQD-R4 | ecosystem: Host-associated > Plants > Phyllosphere > Stem > Wood/Secondary xylem... | reverse complement strand
GCAGAAACTGAACAGAGATTGTAGAAACTAAACAAATATCTTCTCAAAATTATACAATTACTCCAAAAAACAAAACAAATTTGTCGAAACTGAACGCAAATACAAAATTGCAAAAGCTGAAGGGAAGACAAATACAAAAATAATTGCAGAAACTGACGAAATACCAAATTTTACAGAAGCAGAAGACAAAATCTCACTTTAAAAAATTTACGTGCTGCCCCCTGCAAACCCCCAGCCAACTCACCACAGAGTTGGATTCGCGAAGTTGTGTTCGGGATTAAGCCTCGTTCCATAAAACTAGCTCTGATACCATGTTAAAATAATTGAGATCAAATACAAAAAGGAGGCTAGAATTCTGAATAATCTGTGTATTATGAATACTTAGACTTAACCTAAATACAAATAAAGTATATATAGGTTAAATTGAAAGTACTATTCTACCCTTAATAAATAAGACTACATAAATATTATTTAACATCATCAATATGTTTAGAGTTATGCAAGTTCAAGAGCTGAAGATAAATTATGAACATACTGGATTATTTGCTGCCACACCACCATCAATCAGATTGAACTCTCTAACTTTGCCTGAGGGGTCCTTGGTTTCAAAATAATGGGAAGGGAGGTAAGTTGGGGCAGCTGAAGTCCCGATGCATATATCAGATAAAAGGGCATCCGCGGATGGGTCGTTCTTCACCTAAAGAATAAAGCGGTACGTCTTGTAATTATGGACATATATTTTGCAGTGTGAAGCGATTCTTTTCTCAAGCAACACATAGAATTTTAAGAGTTGTGTTTGTATATATAACGAACCTGATAGCTTGAAAAGATTGTTGGCTGAAGGCGCTTGATGTCAAAAGTTGGGATCACAATGTTTGTCATGGTCTGGTGCAGGCGTTTATCTCCCATTTTTTCCTTGACAATGCTATGCAGAAATTTGCCATCGTATTGTGGTCCTCTCAAACTCTTGATCAGTTTTCCAGCAGAAGCCAATGGAGACCTATTGCCAGAGAGTATGCAGTTAGTATCTAGACATTTGAAGGAGAAAAAAAATGTAGTTATAGAGCACTTGATATACTATATTTAACTCGTTATTATGGCATTCATATCCGGGATTATCGTCCTGGTGAAAGATTTTAGGGCAGTTCTCAAGGTAGAAGTCATTAATGTCTTTGGCGGCAAATTAAGGGCGGTTTTGCTCATTAGGGGCAGCTAGCATAGCAGTCACGAGGCCACCAGTGCTGGTGCCTGAAATCACATCAAAGTAGTCTGCAAGTCTTGCGGCTGCACCATCCAGCTTCTACAATTTGAGTAGCATAACATACTAGTGAGTCTTGCGTCTCCTCCTCGCGAGGTTGCCTTTGCTCAGCCTTTATAAAGCTAGCGGCAGCCTCGGTGGTGGTAACGGCTGCCAACAGATGAAACGTCTCTGCCTTTAATGGCAGAGCCATTGCAGAGTAAAGAGACGGTGAACAATCGGTTCAAAACGACCCCGTTTTGTTGGCTGCAAATTTGGTCCTTGTAATTCTTCTAATTTTGCAATCAAACCCCTGGTTAAAATATAATTGGATCCTTACATTTTTGCACTATTTTCAAGTTGGTCCTTGTATTTTAATTTTTGCAATTTGGACCCCAATTAAACCCCAAACTTTGATATTTATTCGATTAAGTCCCTGATTAAATTAATTTCAAGCTTAATTAACTCCAAAAACTTATCAATTCTCCAATTAAACCCTTAATTGGATTAATTAAATTAATTTTCAAGCTTAATTAAGTCTCAAAACTTATCAATTCTCCAATTAAACCCTTAATTGGATTAATTAAATTAATTTCAAACTCAATTAAGTCTCAAAACTTATCAATTTTTCAATTAAACCCTTGATTGGATTAATTAAATTAATTTTCAAAACTCAATTAAGTCTCAAAACTTATCAATCATGTTGCCCTTAACCCAAGTTTTTTCATCATTATTATTTTTTATCATCATTTTTTATCCTTTTCAGTAAATAAAATAATAATAATAATAATTAAAATAAAAATGGTCAAAATTTGGGTCCAAGAATGGTATCTCCAAAAGGAAAGCTTATTCCACTACTGTTCAATCTGTTGACCTTTCTCCAGTTGAACAGAGCACATTCAAGATTGCCTCACAACATGCTGCCTGGCAGTCTGCTATGCAAGAAGAAATTAATGCTCTCCATGCCCAGGGTACCTGGGATTTGGTTCCCCTGCCACATGCCAAGAACCTTGTAGGTTGTAAATGGATTTATCGTATCAAGAAAAATGCAGATGGCTCTATTGCTAGGCATAAGGCACGCTTTGTTGCAAAGGGGTTCAGTCAGGAAGAGGGCGTTGATTATAATGAAACATTTAGCCCTGTAGTGAAACCAACTACTGTTCAGCTGGCGCTGGCCCTTGCAACTCAATTTCATTGGCCTTTAAGGCAACTTGATGTTAAAAATGCATTTCTACATGGAATTCTTCAGTAGGAGGTGTATATGGCTCAGCCACAAGGCTTTACAAGCAACCTTTATCCTGACTTTGTTTGCAGACTCCGCAAATCCTTATATGGGTTGAAACAGGCTCCTCATGCCTGGAATGAAAGGTTTACAAGTTTCCTACCTAGCTTGGGATTCCAGGCTTCTCTTGTTGATCCTTCTCTATTTGTTCAATATTCCTCTCATGGTACTGTGATATTACTGCTTTATGTCGATGATATTCTTCCCATAGGCAGTCATTCATCTCTTCTTACATCAGTCATTGATGCCTTAACTCAGGAATTTTATATGAAGGATTTAGGTCCGTTGACATATTTCTTGGGACTACAGGTTTCTTCTTCTTCCTCTGGCTTGTTTGTCTCTCAAACTAACTATATCAAGGAATTACTTGATCGGGTTGATTTACAAAATTTAAAGCCCTGTGCCACTCCTTGTCTTCCCTATCATCACCTGCTCAAGGATGATGGGAAGCCTTATTCTCATCCACAACAGTATAGGAGTATTGTTGGAGCTTTACAGTACCTAACCTTCACACGTCCTGATATTGCCTTCTCTGTCAATCAAGCTTGCCAATTCATGCATAATCCCATAGAGTATTATGTTGTTGCAGTCAAACGAATCTTGAGATTCTCAAGGGTACTCTTGATTATGGCATTCATTTTCAGCCTGGCACTCTTAATTTACAAGTATACAGTGATGTTGATTGAGCTGGTGATCCCAATGATCGTCATTCTTGTCATAACTCAATTATGGGTTATTCCCCAAAAATCAATTTCTTTTTTCAAAATAAAAATCAAAAAAATGAAATAAAGGCTGGAAACGTGGAGAAAGCAGATTGGGAAATCAAGCTGCAATTTTTGGAGGAAATTCAAGACCTAATTGTACCCCATTATGCCCAAGAATGGAGAAAAAATGCAAATTCAAGGTCAAATTCAATGATTATTGAACGAATTTACATAAAAATTAAGTCCAATGACATAATTAAATTTTTAATAGGCCAATTTGATTTAATCATGGGCCAAATTGAATTTTAATTATGTTTAAGAATTAATTTGAGTCCAATTGAAGGATTTAATTAAGTGCAAGGACTTAATTATACTTTAAATGGGTCAAATTAATTTTATTTAAGGCTTAATTGGTGAAAAATTAAGTTCGGGGGCCTAATTTGGGCTTAATTGAGAAGATTGGAATTTTAAGAGACCAAATTTAATTTTTACTAAGTTAATTGATTGAAATTAGGGGCCAAATTGCAAGAAAAATGAAGTTTTGGGGTCAATTAGGGGTTAAATTGAAGAAATCCGAGACCAGGGACCAATTTGCAAAAGGCACCGGACTATAGGGGCCTAATTGACAAAAACCGGGGACTAAATTGAAGAAATTAAAAGTTTAATGGTCAATTAGGGGTTAAATTGCAAAAAACCGAAACCAAGGACTAATGTGCAAAGGGCACGTAAATCCAGGGTTCCAATTGAAATTCGGCAAGGGTGTAATTGCATAAAAGTGAAAGTTGGAGGACTGCTTTGAACTTTGGAGAAATCCCTATTTAAAACCTAAAACGACGCCGTTTTGAGTTTAAAAAAAAAAAGAGGGACAAGACAACGCATCGTCTGGTCACTATTCATTATCTTCCTTATTTTTCTGAAAAAACTGGTTCAGTCACCTCCTTTGCAGGTGCATTTAATGCACCTAACGTCCACCAAATTTGTCAAAACTTGCACGAAACTGATCACCAGACATCCCTCTACGTCGGGGTATGGTCTTCAGTGGCTCACTAGCAAATAAACGGACGTGGCACCACCCCAAAGAGGCCAACTCAAGCAGCCTGCAGCTGCAGATTTGACAATTTGACAGTGCATCATGCCTACTTTGAGCCAACGGTTGGGATCCTTCCATCTGAATCAAGGGCTGAAATTTTTCTCCATTGTAGACAAGATTGCCCTCTTCCACCGCCTTAAATAGAGGTGGATTTGATGGCCTGAGGGAGGAGAAAATCGGGTCCAAATTCAGCCAAAAAACCAGTTTTTCTTCCGGTTTCTGCACATTTATTCTTTCTTTCTCTCTCCATCGTGGTCTTCAGCCACCACCACCCTCATCACCAGTCTTCCCACCATCACCATCACCACAGGAAGCCAACACAATCACCAGCCGACCACCAAGAGCCACCGTCGGTCTCTCTCTCCTCTCTACAGCCCCTCCCGCGCGTTTTTGTTTCTTTAATTTGCTTCCTCTGCCGCCGGCCACCATCTCTGTCACAACCTCAGCCACCGTCCTCACGTCAGCCCCTCACTGTTTCTACCACCAACCGGCCACCAAGCAGTCACCGCGACTCTCTCCCTCTTCTCCTTCCAGCGTTTCTCTCTCCTCTGCAACCTTTTCTTCTTCCTCCCGTAGCCGACACCGACCTCCACCGCTACAACCACCGACAACACACCGTCATCCTCGGCCAGACCACCACCACGCCAGGTTGTCCACCCTCTCTCCCCTTCCCCTTCTTCACTGTCCCTGTTGCATGAACATAAGAGAATTATAATTCACGCCCTACTGTTCACGCATGAACAGTGGCGTGAATTATAATTCACGTCCATTGTTCATGCAGTGGACTCTATCTATTTTTTTTCTTTTTAAAAATAGAATCCAAAAACTTTCAAAAAAATCATTTCAAAAAAATTGTGATTTTCTCAAATATTGTTCTACTAATTTTTTATAATATCGGGTTGTATATTTACACTGTAAAATACAAGTCAAGTATTAAAATACCTGATTTTCTTCAAAATATTTCAAAAAAAATTCAAAACATTTTCAAAAAGAAAAAAATATTTTATTGCATATGGCCAAATTTTAAAATTTTTCCAAGCATATTTTTCATAAAAAAACAAAAATTGCATCTTTTTTATGTTTAAAAAAATAAAAAATGAATATCATAACCAGTTTATGATTATCCATTAGGATTTGGCCAACATGTCGAAAATCTTTTTCCAATCTTTTTTTTTTTTAGGATTCGGATGTAGACTTTAATATTTGTGGGGTGTAAAATTACACGATAAAGTACACCCTCAAGTATTAAAGATACAAGGTGTAAAAATGCAATGCTAAAATTCAGACTTTAGAACGGTTAGGATTTAACCCGATAAGGTAGAGACTCTCTCATGAAGAGAGATCTGCCTTGAGCCTTAGAAAAGCCAACGAATAGTAACCCGACTTATAAAAAACAATCAAACAAGAATGAAGCTTACCTTAGGTAGGGTGCACTAGGGGTGATGCGTCTTCCCCTTGCACAACCAGTCCCTTACTCAGACTCTTACAGACCATAGGTTTCTAGTGACTATAATACTAGGTGGCGACTCCTGAACCTTAATCATTATTTTATGATTAAATCCAAAAAATCTTCCCAACACACAACACCCCTCATCAGGAGGCACGAAAAGAAGCCTCTGTTGTCGCCAGACGATGTCGAGCCCCCGCGAAAGTTCTGTTTCTGGCTTTGTTGTTTACCTAGGATCTAGTCCTATTTCATGGGCTTCTAAAAAGCAACATATAGTCTCACGCTCGTCTGCTTAGGCTGAATATCGAGCTCTTGCTATTGCTGCTGCTGAGCTCACATGGATTCGACAACTTTTCTGTGATATGCATGTTCCACTACTTATTCCGCTTTTAATTCATTGTGATAACATCTCTGCTCTTTCTCTTGCTTCCAATCCAGTGTTTCATTCCAGGATGAAGCATCTCCAGATTGATTATCACTTTGTTAGAGAACGTGTCATCAATGGTGACTTGCTTGTTCAACATGTTTCTTCCGCAGATCAGTTTGCTGACATCCTTACTAAGGGTCTTTCTTCTCCATTATTTCGTCATCATTGCTCCAATCTTATGCTTGGCTCTTTCATGCATACGATTACAAGGGAATGTAAAGATATCAATGATCAAGATGATGCCACATGTCAAGAGATTATAGGATGAAGTTGTTAATATTCTGTTAGACAGTTAAATCTGTTAATATTGTTAGGCAGTTCGAAACAGTTAGAAAAACTATTAATCATTGAAGAAAGAAGCTAGTTTATGTCTATAGATCAGCTATAAATATAACTCCAATAATATAACAACTGGAAGGGGAATACAGTGATTAAGTTCATCTTCTTTCGTCAACTGCTCTGCTTTCTCTGCATTCTTCATTTCTCTTCTTAAAACTTTCTTTCAATTCTGCCATCTTCACATATAGCTTGTGCTGAAATCTAATTTAAGTTTTGAAACTTGTAATTTCCCAAAGGGAGTGTGGAGGTATTTATAGACTTCAGTGCTTCATGAAGCATGGAATTTTCAATTAAGTCAAAAGATTTTACTCACCCAAATTTAAACTTTGCCCAATTTTTTTGGACGGGGTCAAATTTTGAATTGGTCCAATTATTCTCTTATACAATTCTCAGCTGACACGACTCAAGGGGGACCACAATGTCAAGTAAGAGAAAACCTTACTTATCAAACCCGACTAGGTAGTTGATCTGGCTAAGGGGCTAAGTTTGGGATTTTACGGGTTAACCTTAAAAAATTTTAAAAAAATATTTAAAGTTTTAATATTTCATATGAGAAAATTTAAAAAAAAAATCATATGAATAGAGGCTATAAATGTTATAAATAATGAAGTTTAAAAGAATATTTTAAAAAGTTTTTTATCCCACATTGAAAAAATATAATTTTTTTCTTGTGAATATATAGTATATATACTAAAAGGCTTCAAATCTCATATTCAAAGAATAATTTCTTTCTTGTGAACATAGAGTATATATATTGAAGGGCTTCAAATTCCACATTGAAAAGATATTATATTATCCTTTTAAGATAAAGTATTTAAATCAAAAAGTTTTTTATCCCACGTTGAAAAAACATAACTTTTTTCTTATGAACATAGAGTATATTTATGAAAGGGCTTCAAATCCCACATTGAAAAAATAACTTTTTTCTTGAGAACATATAATATATATACTAAAAGGTTTCAAATCCCATATTGAAAACATAAAATATTTTTCTCGTATTTATATAGTGAACTTTAAAAAGTGTTAATAACTAATTAAAAAATAAAAAAAAAAGATAGGGGAGAAAAACCATATTTGAAAGAAAAAAAACATCAAGTCTCGTCCGGGTTCACCCGGGTCATGGATCTACCTGTCGTGTCAACCGGGTTTTATTGGTTTGTTGCATCAACCGGTCTTTAATAAACCCAGACCGGTTTAGCCACCTGATTGACCAAGTCCTAGATCAATTTGTCGACGGGCCGGTCCGGGTTTAACAACCATGGAGAGAATAATTGAAGATTTCAAATTTATAAATCAAACAAAGATGACAATTAAACTAATATTAGTTTTTTTTAATTATAAAATTAACTTATTCGTTGTCAGAGCAATGTCATGAATGAAAGGTCTATATTAAACAAATCGATTCAGTACAACACTTAACCTCAAGACTTAGCCAATGCTGTATCTTTCGTTAGGCCCAGCCTTCGCGAGATGACAGCGAAAGGATAGTGGAAAAAAACTGGAAGGCGCATATAGATATTGTTTAGATGTCGTCATTGTTTGTATTTTTTTTTTATAAAAACTAAAATATATAATTATTATTAAATCAAGTATGTTTGTCATTTTTATGTATTTTGGGTCTGACAAGTTGTCGGATCAATGTGCTTGAACCTGGTAATTATGTCAAACTCATGTGCCTGGATCTGCTAGACCCACACGCCTAAGTTAAAAATTTAAAATTTTTAAAAGTCTGATTGAACTACAAAAACAAACACTACCTCATTCAAGTAGAATTTTTCAGTTATATGCAGTAGAAATAAACTGCAAACTCTTTTTCATTTATGCAACTTATTTTATAAATTTGTTATATTCGAAGAGAATAGAATGAGAAAAATTATTGAGTTCTAAGTAATTTATTTCAACTTTTCAAAAATAAACTTTTTTTTATATGCACCGTGGATGAAAATATTAATTTTATATTTGTATCTAAGTGTTAGATATTTTTTAAAGTGTTCATGTTTTTTTTTTAATTTGAGATGGTGTTGCATGATCTAATTATCAAAGCTTATCAAAGCTTGTTACAAGAAGAGTTTATTCTATATTATAACTATTAGTATATATGAAAATTTGAAATATATGATCATAAGAGAAAACTTTTGAACTTTTGAATTGATATATACATTATGTTATATAAAAAGAAAATATTGTATATGTAAAAAACTTATTATCCTTTTGACTATCTTAATTTGTGCGATTTTGAAGATGATTTCTTCACTGAAATTAGAGATTAATTAAAAAAATTAGATGAATTTTAGGGATGTGTGTCGTTAGTGTCCCAAATAGAAGAAAGAAATATAGAAAAGATAAAAAAAATATTTGGTTCAAAAAAAGATGAAAATACAAAATAAATATATTTTTAGAACAATTATAAGTGTATTCCTATATTTTCAAAAAAAAAGTCATTTTTGTCTGGCATGGTTGCTAGGCTCAAGCACTTAGGTCATGCCAGACCTAGGCACTTGGTCTGGCAAGGTATTTGTTGTTTTTTTCTTAACAATACAGCAAAAGTCCACAAAGAATTATTAGTTAGATCTCATGAGACCATTCAACACATTTGCACGAGTATTTTGGTCCTTAACAAAACCATTATCTTTGTCTGGCTCATGAAAATTAAACAAATCCTAGGCGTCAAACCCAAGCACGTCAGGTCTAAGTTGATTTAGTCTGGCAGCTTTGTTTAAATATATTGTTGGCTAAGACACAATCCTTTGTAAACTTGCAAAGTGGATTTTCCAAGCTCTGAAGGCTTGGAATGGAACTAATATTGTCTTTTCATAGAAAGTTAAATTATTATTTTGTTATTTGGTTGAAAAAATTAAAGCCTTGGTTACGGGAATATTTATGTATTTTTTTATAGGCTCATTGGTCATTAAATGTTTAAGCGGAGGTATGCTAGTCTTTTTCACTTTTACTTGGATCTGACAACCATGTTGGGCCCAAATTACTTGGGTGTCAGACCTAAGTAAATTGGGTTGGCCAAACACAAGTACCATGGGGCTGGCATATGTGTCGAACCCAAAGCACTTGGGTCCGGCATGGCTGCCTGACCCAAGGTGTGTTGGTATGGCATCAGTTTTAGACCAAAGGAGTCCAGGTTTGGCATGGCTGCCAAACCCAAGGCACGTGAATCTGGTAACCATGCCAAACCCGTGTCTAAGTCAAAAAAATTAATTTTTCAAAAGCACGATTGGATTGCAAAAACAAATATTGTCTTATTCAAATAAGATTTTTCATTCATATGAAATAGAACTTAACTACAAACTCTTTTTTGTTTGTGCCACTTATTTTATAAATTTGTTATATTTAAAAAGGAAAAAATGAAAGAAAATATATTAAGTTCTAAGTGATTTATTTCAAGTCTTCAAAAATAAACTTTCCTTTTTTGTATGCATTGTGAATGATAATATTAATTTTATGTTTCCATCTAAGTGTTTGACAGTTTTTTAAAATATTCATGCTTTTCTAAATTTGAGATGTTGTTGCATGATTTAATTGTCAAGTTTGATACAAGGAGACTTTATTCTACGTTATAACTATTATTATATTCAAAAATTTAAAATATATGATCATAAGAGAAAACTTTTGAACTTTTAAATTGATACATTATGTTGTAGGAAAAGAAAATATTGTATATATAAAAAACTTATTGTCCTTTTTACTATCTTAATTTGAACAATTTTGGAGATGATTTCTTTACTAAAATTAGATATTAATAAGAAAATTGAGTGAATTTTAGGGATACATGTGGTTAATGTCCTAAAATAGAAGAAAAAATATAGAAAAGATAAAAATATATTTGGTTAAAAAGACAAAGATGACAATACAAAATAAATATGTTTTTAGAATAATTATAAGTGATGACACACCTAAACATCATGGCGACCTTTAAAAAATTTAAATGTGGGAGAAGAACAAATATCTGGAATCTTGTTCTTCAAGGGGAAAGATCTAGTTTAAAGAGTTACCTCCTAGTATTTTGGTCAATAGAAATCCTAATTGATCAATAGAGATTCTATAGTACATGATTGGTCACGCGAAAGAGAAGATACTATCACCCTTTAAGCGTCCTACCTGAGGCAGCCTGTATTGCTGGTCTTGTTTTAAATTCTAAAAGTTTGTTTTTGTTCCATTATTATGGTCTTCCTGTAATATTCCTAACTTTGGTGTTAGTGAATATTCGTCTATGAATATTTTCAACTCAGGCATTGGTAAATATCGTGTAACCTAAAAAGTATGATATTCCTAACTTTGACACCAATGAATAAATCTGGAGAATTTGGATTAAAAGAGAAGGAGACTATTTTTTTTTACGTGTATTATTTTTGAAAAAAAAAGACATGTATTGCATATCATATTCGCATTTCACAGTAAAAGTTTACAAATCAAATATACAGCAAAACCTACAAAACAAGATGAAAAATAAATCAAAGAAGACCCCGAACTTTTCTAGAATTTTTTGATATTCAAAAAGAATCATTTGGCTAGATATTAAAACAAAAAGGGTGCAAAAAAAAGGGATAGGCATAAGGTGTGTTTTGCCAAACACATCCTTAGCCTAAAATAATTTGGGTTGGCTGGGCCTGATGCCCAAACACAACCCGACATCAATACCAGTGTTATTAAACCTGGACTGACCCGACAAGTTGACCCAGTTGACCTTATGGCTGGACCAGTCTAGATAAGTCAAAAGATCGCCAGTGCAACAACCCAGCAAAACCCGGTCAACCTAGGGGGTCGACCCATACCCCTCTTTTTTCATATTTTTTTAATTGGTTATTAATATTTTTTTTAAAATTCATTATATAAATACTAGAAAAATATTTTATTTTTTCAATGTGGAATCTGAAACCCTTTAATATATATACTCAATGTTCCAAAAAAAAAGGTTATTTTTTCAATGTGAGATTTGAAACCCTTTAGTATATATACTTTATGTTCACAAGAAAAAAATTATGTTTTTTCAATATGCGATAAAAAAATATTTTTGGTTTAAATACTTCAACTTAAAAGGATAACATAGTATCTTTTTTTAATGTGGGATAAAAAATATTTTTAAATAGTTTTTTAAACTTCATTATTTACAACATGTATAACCTATATTTACTTGGATTGTTTTTTAATTTTTTATATGAAATATTAAATTTTTAATTTTTTCAGGTTGATCCGTGTAACTCGGGACCCGACTCCTTGACCGGGTCAAATCCAGATCGGGTTTGATAACTATAAGCAATAATCCTTTTTTTAATCCGTAGGCATAGGTAATTAAATTGCAGGAAAGGAGGGAACGAAAACTTACCTGGTTTACAGACGTTTTGGACGAGAATCCACAGGTGCTTGTTGCTGGCCGAAGCTTCCTTTTTGCTCTCTGCCTTTTCTCCTTTCGTTCTTTCTGTCTTTATTTCTCCTGTCAATTCTCTCTTCATCTCTTTTTGTTTTTTTTCTCTCTCTCTCTCTCTTGTTCTCTCTGTCTTTCTTTCTTCTTATTTTTTGCTGCCCCCCTTCTCTTCTCTGTCCCTGCCTTTTATAGGCTTTCTTGCGTGAGATTTGATCGTTATCTTCCCAGGATAATGATAAGGTCTGGGACTTTGTGTTTTGGTTGGATTGGGACTCCACCAGTCCTATCATCGCTGGACTATTGGTGGCGGTTTTCTCGGCCTGGTGGTAACCTCGTGGCGGTGGAGAAAAGTCGGCTGGAAAGGGGTCAAGTGCTCTGCATTTGGTCTACGCTCTGGTCTTGTTGCATCGATAGGGTCGTGGCAGATCGGTGCTTTTTCCTTTTGCAGGTGGCTTTCTTTGTTTCCAGAGGAAGAAGAAGAAACAGTGCATGTGGAAACGACGTCGTTTTGGGCTAAGGAGACCATCTTTTAGTTTTGTCACTAAAGTTTTGACATTCTGCAATCAAACTCTTAATTTCATTAATTGAACTAATTCAAAGCTTAATTAAGTCCTCAAACTTATCAATTTTTCAATTAAGCTTCTGATTTCATTAATTAAACTATTTCAAAGTTTAAGTAAGTCTCTAAACTTATCAATTCTTTCAATTTTTAACTGAAATGACTTCCAATTTTATAATCTCATCCTTTTTAGTCCTCAAACTTTCAATTTGAGTTGTCTTAACCCAAATTTCGAATTCATTTTCTCTCTTTTTTCTTGACCAATATGTGTTGTTAAAAATAGGGTTATGACAAGTGAATTTCTATATTTTCAAAAAACAAGACGCATAGGTCTGATATGGTTGTCGGGCCCAAATGCTTGAGTCATGCCAGACCTAGACGCGAGTCTAACATGGTTTCTAGGCTAGGCGCGTGAGTCTGGCTTTTTTCTTAACCATACATCAAAAGTCCACAAGAAATTACTAGTTAGATGTCCTGAGACCATTCAACACATTTGTATAAGTATTTTGGCCCTAAAAAAAACTATTACTTTTGTCTGGCTCACAAAAATTATGCAAATCTTAGGCATTAGACCTAAGATAGTTGGGTCTAGCAATCATTCCAGATCCAAGCGTCTTGGGTCTGACAATCATATCAGGCTCAAGCTACGTGGTTCTAGCATCCATGTTTGGGTCTACCATGACTGTCAGAATCAAGGTACTTGGGTCTGACATGATTGTGCATGCGTCCCATTAATATATATATATATATATATATATATATATATATATATATATGTTTACAAGAAAAAAATTGTGTTTTTTTTAATGTGAAATAAAAAAAATTGTTTAAATATTTCAACTTAATAGAATAAGATAATATTTTTTTAATGTGGGATTAAAAAACTTTTTGAAATAATTTTTTAATTTATATCAAGATTAAATTTAATAATTTTGATTTGATATAATTCGGTTTTACATATCTGACACGTCCTGACACCTGGGTGGCATGGATGAATGAAGATTGCCTATGAGATTGACAAGGTAAAAGCAATGCGGACAAAAATGTACTTTGGTTTGTCTTAACAAATCTTTACTGGAGAAATAGAGTTCAATGCGTAGCCATGCAAGAAGATGCACTATAAGAATAAGAAAAACTATAATTGATAACATTATTTCGCACATGAAAGAAGGATAAGAAAATTGTTTGCTATGATGCTTTGGTTGCTTGTCAAAAGATTTATTATCTGAAAAGCAAGATACACTTTGTATAATAAAAGGATTTGGTTTCAGAAGTTCATAAATTACCAGATTAAAATTAATTTAAAAATATATTCTTAAGTTATATGCAATTGATATTCAACACCCATATGTTTTTCACAGAGAAAATATAGAAGAAAACGAGTCATTCGTGAGGCTCGAAAAATTAATTAGTGTTTATACATTAAAAAAAAAAAAACTTTGTTTAAAAGGTAGTGCTGCTAAGCATCAGTTTAAAAAAGGGATTATCAAGTCAGAAAAAGATTTTATAGTTCAAAAAGAATTTATATTAGTTAATTAGAAACTTGATCTTGTTTTTTCTTATAATCTTTTTTATAAATACAATTCAGGATTTTACATGTTGAATATTAATGAAGAAAAGCTTGAATATGCTAAATGTTGAAGTGTTTTAAACACTAGCGCTATTACATAAGATCAACGTGGACAATTGTTGAAGTGTTTTTATTTTTATATTATATTATTAAATAAATAAATAATTGCAAAAACAAACAATTATTTTTTAATGGTGTTATCGTGATCTCAGAAAAATATCTTGGTATCAGGTTAGTTCTTGATTTTGCAAGTATCTATTTTTTATCATATAATTAAATAAAAACAGTTATAAAAAAAAATTATTAAATTCAATGGAATTCATGACCCAACCTAGATTGACCCCTAAATTGATTCAACATGTCGTCATTTTATTGCCTTTTCCGATAGAAAACACCTCGAAATCATCTTTACAGCCTTGAAAAAACAATTGGGGTGTGGTCAAATTTCCACAGTGCTGGGATCAGTTTCGTTTCCACTTGGTTATGTGTTGATTGTGTTCTATGGCTGCTGCACTTATTTCTCATCGCCGATACTACCTACGCATGGATTAATATTAAATTTTAATTAAAGAACATTTTATATTGCTGCTGATGAAATCGACTCTGATTATTAAATTGATCATTGCAACTTTTCATTTCATCGCCATCCGTTTTAGCCTCTAATAAGGTTTATTTCTTAATGATGTTGTCGGCTTCCTCGCTTCATTTTGTTTGCGTCCATACATGCACAACACCATGTCCAAAAGATGCTTTCAATCGATCGATCCAATAAAATAACGTCAAGCAAAGTCTAAAATTGTCTTAATATGGTCGTTCTGTTTTCGTAAGGCTATCATATGATACTTTAAACACCACTCCACAAACATCCATGTGCATTTTGGGACAATTTTATCTTCAAAAGAAATTACGTGTGGTTGATGTTGTTTTTCTCAGTGGGTTGATCCCTTTGGCTTCTTCGAAATGACCTGATCTTTCAACAAAGGTTGTCAATTCCGTTCCGTTTCGTCCGGAATGGCAGAAACATTCCATACCAATTCAAAAAACAGAACAAATTTCATCTCATTTTAAATCTCGGTCCGTTCCGGATTTTTCGGCTAAATTCCGCCCGGAACGTTCAGGTTTCATTCCACATGTTCCGTTCCGCTCTTGAAAAGCCATTGAATCAAATTGAACCTTGTTCAATTTCATTAATTAAACCATCCAATTATAAAACAATGATATTAATAATAATATTAAAAATTATTATTACTATTTTCATTAACAATGATATTAATTTTTTAAAATTAGATTTATCACTATTATATATGGTTTATATTCATGTTGTCTTTTTCATGTTTATACTTTGTAGGAATTTGAGCAAAATAAGAGATGCTTTAGATTCCATTAGCCTTGATAACATTGACGTAACTTTATATTTAAAATATTTGTATTAAAACATTTTACTTTCATAATATTTTGATATTTTGTTTAAGCTGAATTACTTTAAGTTAAAGATCTATTTAATCTTGACTATTTAGAAATATTTTAAATTTTAAAATTATATTTGTTTGGCACTGTGTTTGTATTGCATAATTTAATTAATTTATCTTGAATTTGAATTATGTTTGTTGAATATATATATATGAACAGTACAACTCCGAAACGACACGCCGAAACACTCCGAAACTGAAACATTACATTTCAATTGAAAAAACAAAACACCTACCGAAACGGAATTGACAACCTTGCTTTCAACAAAAGTCACCGAACTATGATTCAGTTTTCTTCCTTATCATCACTCGGCTATGCTTATGGTTGAAAGCACTTCATCCTGACTTTCCTTACTCCCCTTCAGACCTGTTAAGATTGGCAGAAGGTCTGATTTGTTGGTCCAATGTTCAGATTACTAGAACTGGTGTTATATGGTCTCCTCCAACCATTGACAACTTCAAGTGGAACGTGGATGGCTCTTATCTTGGAAAGCCTGGACTCTCAAGTGTAGGTGGTGTCCTGCGAAACCACCATGGTCATCTCCTTTGTATTTTTTTTCCTTGCCAGTAGAGATACTAGATTCGAACATAGCTGAACTGAGAGCTGTTGTCAAAGCTATTGAGCTCTCAGCCTTAAATTGTCTTCTTCATCATAATCATATTACTATTAAATCAGATTCTGCCAATGTAATCAGCTGGATGCACAATTCTCATAACAGGCCATGGATGCACTGAGAGCTCTTCTCTACAGTTCAGAGATTGACTAGATTTTTTGGCTCAATTACTTTTTCTCATGTGTACCGTGAGAGCAATAGTCTGGCAAATTGTATGGTTAAGCAAGGAGTGCGAAGATCCTGTGATTTCATTGCATGGTTTTGATCAATCTCTCAACTTATATTTATCAGGCTGCTAAAGGTGCTCCACTTCAGAGGTTCAGATTCACTAGAGAGATGAATTGGAGACTCTTGGAAGTTTCCCTTGGATTTTGTTGTGATGGTTATCTTGTGTAGATTCCAATGTTGCTATCTTAGTTAATTAGAAACTTGATCTTGTTTTTTTCTTATAATCTTTTTTATAAATACAATTCAGGATTTTACATGTTGAATATTAATGAAGAAAAGCTTGAATATGCTAAATGTTGAAGTGTTTTAAACACTAGCACTGTTACATAAGATCAACGTGGACAATTGTTGAAGTGTTTTTATTTTTATATTATATTATTAAATAAATAAATAGTTGCAATAATAAACAATTATTTTTTAATGGTGTTATCGTGATCTCAGAAAAATATCTCGGTATCAGGTTGGTTCTTGGTTTTGCAAGTATCTATTTTTTATCATATAATTAAATAAAAACACTTATAAAAAAAAGTTATTAAACTCAATGGAATTCATGACCCAACCTAGATTGACCCCTAAATTGATTCAACATGTCGTCATTTCATTATTATTTTTTAGAAACAATGTCATCTTGAAAATATTTTTAAAATCAACCAATATTTTTACTAGTCATCTAAGCTTTTTTTAACCCGGTAAATCAACCAGGTCACGTCAGGAAACATCTATATAGTTTAATTTAAAGATCAATAAAAAAAAAAGTTGTATAAATTACACTACTATGATATTATAAATTCTTTAATTTTTTTTTTGTGTTTGAAAAATACATAATTTGGTAAAGGTTTTGGAAAAATAACATAAGATGGGAAAGTATTTTAAAAGTTGCATAGTTTAAAAATAATTATGTTCTTGAATATTAATTTTATACACAATTGTTAATTTCAAAAGCAATTATTTAGTTAAAAACTAAAATGTATGTCTAATGCCAACTAATGGACAAGAAATATACATAAGATAAGTTGATGTGGCATGAAAGAAAAGAGAGGAAGAACAAAAAGAAAAAAGAATGGGTTGTCAAGGCTTCATTTTTTACATTTTTAATATAGTTAGAAAAATCTTTTCAAAATAATTCTAACCACACCTTCAAAAAGTATTAAAAATAATCATAATTGATTAGGAATTAATTTGGGATTGAAGTAGTTTAAAGGTTCTGTTTAGTTTAATTTGATCTCAGTTACTTTAAACTTGTCGGACCTTACCCCAAATTAATTTAAAATTGATTGTGGTAACGAAATAATAATATTAATTTTATTTTCCTATTATAACCAATTTTATTTTTTATTTCTAGTGATGGGATCAGTTTCGTTTGCACTTGGTTATGATTACTTCACGTAGCTACTTCTTCTAAACCTACAATTCACGTGAAGTCTCACCTGCAAGTCTTTCTTACTTGTATTATACTTATATTTCTATCCCTTTTCTCAAGAAAACAATTTAATTTAATTTTCTCCCTGCAGGGTCTCTCTTTCACTTCTATATATGCTGCCAAAGACATCAAGGATTTTTGCCTGAATCAGTGTCCGAAGATCTTTCCACAACCCAGGTAAAATTCGTTTCTCAGGCTGGCTATCCAATTCGGAGAAACAATTTACGGGTGAAATATGTGTTATGTTATCTTTTGGATAGTCGTTTTCTTTCATCTTTCGGGTAGCTGCTCATTATTTCCTTATGTGACAAAGGTAATCAAAGCATTGTCGGAAAAAATACGAGGAAAATATCTACATGGTCTTGTTAAGGAAAAACTAGGAAACAGCAAAGTGAACCATCTAATTTCGATAAAGATTCTATGTAAGAATCAATGGATATGATCATATCCAAGCCCGGAAAGAATAAGTAGGTTTGGCTATGATCAGCAGCTAAATATTAGAGAAAGTGAACAAACTACATATGTGTGTGTATTGATGTATGTTTGTATAGCCAAAACAACGATAAATTAACACGTTGAGTTGTCAGATCACAAGGCAACAAGAACAAAGGGTAAATAAAATTATAAGAAGATGAGCAAGCAAAATTATTTTTAAAAATGCAACAGCATTCAGCGATGATTGATATTTAACGACGGAAAGAATTACATATTATTCATTTCTTGTAACAATGAAAAAAATAAAAATAGCAGAATTACATAATGCAGATAATCTCCTTATTGTTTCTTCCAAATTTATTAATTTGCGTCTAATTAATTTTCGGGACAATCTAGTGTACGAATCATATCCCCTTCGAAGTAGCAACTTTTCCAATTGGTGACCTAGAATTACGAAGATGTTTCTCCCTTGACAGTAATTTAGCCATCCTATACAGTTAAACAAAAAAAAATCAGCAAGATGAAATAAGATGCCATAGAAATCACTATAATATATAGACTTGAGCAGATATATACTTTATGAGAGCCTCTTCATTTGTCATCTTATCAACAGGTGTAAAGACTCCAGTGCCTAAATCCACCCTTGCTACTGGTTTTTTCAATAATTTCTCACCCACTTTCACAAGATTCTCCAAATTCTCTTTCGTGGCAACATCCACGGACGAAAGTGTTCCGGTCAGCGTGTCATCCTGCATTTCACTCATATCTTATAGTCAGGGTTCTTCGTTTTCTAGTTTTTAGTTTTAATTACTTCGTGGGAGAATATAATTTGATATCTTGAATAACCACATGAGAGTGATATACACCTGAATTCGAATATAATTTTCCTCACAGTGCAGGGCTTGGAAAACGGTGGAAATATGAAGATCAACCATGTCGCCACTAGCTTCTGTAAACACATCCACTAACGGAGTAGAATTGTCACTAGTCAACCATCCCAAGATACCCCACTTGGCTGCTTCATCTGCATCATACTTTTCTTCAGATTTTGCCGTACCAGTCCCCAAGGACAGGACTAGGAATCGACCATAATCCATAGGCGCTGTGGGGAAGAAGTCAGGATTCTTCCGAGTGATTTCCTTGGAAACTTCGCTCATGGCAACTAAAGTCTGGAAATTCAAAAGGAAATTAATTATAGGATTCATCAATATGTTACGAGTTATGCAAGTTCAAGAGCTGAAGATAAATGATGAACATACTGGATTATTTGCTGCCACACCACCATCAATCAGATTGAACTCTCTAACTTTGCCTGACGGGTCCTTGGTTTCAAAATAATGGGCAGGGAGGTAAGTCGGGGCAGCTGAAGTACCGATGCATATATCAGATAAAAGGGCATCCGTGGATGGGTCGTTCTTCACCTAAAGAATAAAGCGGTACGTCTTGTAAGGACATATATTTTGCAGTGTGAAACGATTCTTTTCTCAAGGAACACATAGAATTTTAAGAGTTGCGTTTGTATATATAACGAACCTGATAGCTTGAAAAGATTGTTGGCTGAAGGCGCTTGATGTCAAAAGTTGGGATCACAATGTTTGTCATGGTCTGGTGCAGGCGTTTATCTCCCAATTTTTCCTTGACAATGCTATGCAGAAATTTGCCATCGTATTTTGGTCCTTTCAAACTCTTGATCAGTTTTCCAGCAGAAGCCAATGGAGACCTATTGCCAGAGAGTATGCAGTTAGTATCTAGACATTTGAAAGAGAAAAAAAATGTAGTTATAGAGCACTTGATATACTATATTTAACTCGTTATTATGGCATTCATATCCGGGATTATTACCCGTCCTGGTGAAAGATTTTGGGGCAGTTCTCAAGGTAGAAGTCATTAATGTCTTTGGCGGCAAATAAAGGGCGGTTTTGCTCATTAGGGGCAGCTAGCATAGCAGTCACGAGGCCACCAGTGCTGGTGCCTGAAATCACATCAAAGTAGTCTGCAAGTCTTGCGTCTGCACCATCCAGCTTCTACAATTTGAATAGCAAAACATACTAGTCAGTGGTAGGAGATGAAATTACGGAGTATATATTTTATACCTGGAGAAAGTAATTAAACAATTCAATTATATACCGATATAAATAAAACTATTATCCTGCATGCAAGTGTGATTTATTCTTATCTACTCTATTTTATACCTCAAGTGGACCAAGGAATCGTTCCCTGTATGTAGTTTCTTATTCTACTCTATTTTATATATTATCATCATGAGCTAGCACAGGCATAAGAAAATGCATGATCTTGCAGGTCTATTTGACATGCAACAATACGTCCCTATATAAAGAGACCGATTTCTAGACTACCTGGAGCTCGGACTCTAGAAAGGCAAGGATAGTTCCTGGTATGATTCCTCTTATTCCACCTCCATCGATGCTAAGAACAGTGATTTGGTTTCCGAAAGTTGGGGGTTGAATGGGTGATCTTAAAGTCCGGATATGAGAGATTGAGGAATTTAAAGGCATTGCTGAGCTTAGAAGCGGAAGAGTTAGAGGTGTTTAGCTTAAACTTTCTGAGAGCCTTGGGAGATGTATATAGCTAGTGCTGAAATCTAATTAAGTTTTGAAACTTAATTGTAATATCCCAAAGGGAGTGTGGAGGTATTTATAGACTTCTGTGCTTCATGAAGCATGGAATTTTCAATGAAGTCGAAAGATTTTACTCGCCCAAATTTAACCTTGTATAATTTTCTTGGACGGGGTCAAATTTTGAGCGGACACGTTAAGTAATAGAGAACAATTGAAGATTTCAAATTTATAAATCAAACGAAGATGACAATTAAACTGATTTGGTTCGTTTAATTATAAAATTAACTTATTTGTTGTCAGATCGATGTTATTAATGAAAGGTCATTAACGTATTAAACAAATCGATTCCGTGAATTGATAAAGAAAACTGATTAATCAATCTCTTATAGTTGAGGAATGCATCATTAACCCCAAAACTTAGCCAATGCTATATCTTTCGTTAGGCCCAGCCTTCGTGAGAGGACAGCGAAAGGATAATGAAAAAAACTGGATGCTAAACTGTCTAATTGGATGTAAATAAATAACAATTGAATTGCTGTTGGAGATTAATTATTTTTGTTTTTTTCTTTCATCTCACAACTAAAATATACATTTGTCTTTTTTATTAGTTATTTATCATATCATATATGTGTATCATTCTCATGTATTTTAGATCTGGCATAACTGCGAGATCTAAGACGCTTGAATCTAGTATAGTTGCCAGATTAATACGTGTGGGCTTGACAACCAAGCCACACCCATGCATCTGGGTTTGTCAGACTCACGTCTGAGTTAAAAAATTTAAAATTTTTTAAAAGTATGATTGGACTTTAAAAACAAATAGTCTCATTCTAGCAGGATTTTTCATTGATATACAGTAGAAATTAACTACAAATTTTTTTTTGTCTATGCAACTTATTTTATAAAAGAATGAAAAAAAAATTAAGTTCTAAGTGATTTATTTCAACTCTTCAAAAATAAACTTTTTTATGCATTGTAGATAAAAAATATTAATTTTATGTTTTCATCTAAATGTTGGACAGTTTTTTAAAGGGTTCATGCTCTTTTAAATTTGAGATATTATTGTATGATCTAATTATTAAAGTTTGTTACAATGAAAGTTTATTCTACATTATTACTATTATTATATACAAAAAATTGAATTATATGATAATAAGAGAAAACTTTTGAATTGATACATTATGTTAGGGGGAAAAAATATTGTATATGTAAAAAACTTATTATCCTTTTGACCATTTTAATTTGTGCAATTTTATAGATGATTTCTTCACTAAAATTAGAGATTAATAAAAAAAAATGAGTGAATTTTAGGGATGCGTGTGGTTAATGTTCCAAAATAAAAGATAAAAATATATCTGATTAGAAAAAAAAAAGTAAAAATACAAAATAATTATATTTTTAAAATAATTATAAGTGTGAAACGATTCTTTTCTCAAGCAACACATAGAATTTTAAGAGTTGTGTATGTATATATAACGAACCTGATAGCTTGAAAAGATTGTTGGCTGAAGGCGCTTGATGTCAAAAGTTGGGATCACAATGTTTGTCATGATCTGGTACTGCAGGCGTTTATCTCCCAATTTTTCCTTGACAATGCTATGCAGAAATTTGCCATCGTATTTTGGTCCTCTCAAACTCTTGATCAGTTTTCCAGCTGAAGCCGATGGGGACCTATTGCCAGAGAGTATACAGTTAGTGTCTAGAGATTTGAATGAGGAAAAAAAGAGTCTTAAAGCAGTACTTGATATACTATATTTAACTCCTTATTATGGCATTCATATCTGGGATTATTACCCGTCCTGGGGAAAGATTTTAGGGCAGTTCTCAAGGTAGAAGTCATTAATGTCTTTGGCGGCAAATAAAGGGCGGTTTTGCTCATTAGGAGCAGCTAGCATAGCAGTCACGAGGCCACCAGTGCTGGTGCCTGAAATCACATCAAAGTAGTCTGCAAGTCTTGCGTCTGCACCATCCAGCTTCTACAATTTGAATAGAAAACATACTAGTCAGTGATGGGAGATGAAATTACGGATTATTTTATACCTGGAAAGAGACATTACAATTATATACCTGTATAAATAAACTATTATCCTGCACGCAAGTGTGATATATTCTTATTCTATTCTATTTTATACCTCAAGTGGAACAAGGAAACGTTCCCTGTACGTAGTTTCTTATTCTACTCTATTTTATATTATCATCATGAGCTTGCACACGCATAAAAAAATGGATGATCTTGCAGGTCTATTACATGCAACAATACATCCTTAAAGAGACCGATTTCTAGACTACCTGAAGCTCGGACTCTACAAACGCAAGGATAGTTCCTGGTATAATTCCTCTCATTCCACCTCCATCGAAATAGGAAAAGATTTTATAGTTCGAAAGGAACTTATGTTAGTTAATTAGAAACTTGATATTATTTTTATCTTATAATCCTTTTTATAAATACAATTCAGGATTTTACATTACATGTTGAATATTAATGAAGAAAAAATTGAAAATGCTATTTGCTTTATGGTTTTTTTAATATACTCTCGATAATTATAAATAAAAAATATAAAAAAACTTGAAAGGGCTAAATGTTGAAGTGTGTAGTGTTTACATAAGATCAACGTGGACAATTATTGCTCACCTAAACTATACTTTGCAGCCTTAAATGGGACAAGTTAATAAGTCCATTGTTATCCTTTTGAGAACACAACCAAAATCCGAACCATTACAATATTCGTTTCGTTCTGCTCAAACTACTCATGAATTGCGTAATTACTGGTCCACGTGCTTGACCTTTCTACTTCCCCACTAATAAAAAAAAGTTCGAGTATCACCGTATTGCCACCTAACTCCACATTAATTAATTAATTAATTATTAACTATTGTAGAAGATATACTATATACGAAATATTATAAGCGCTACTCTAATTTTGAAATCTCTATCTTAATTATTAAATATTGCACTATACATATAAATAAATAAAAATTGGCTAAACCAAAGATTAAGACTTCTAATAACTCTCAACTTTAACAATGATTAATCGAGGACTCTTCACGTATTGTTAACATATTTTTTGTTTTCATTTTTTTTTCTTTTTTTTTTTCAAGTTTAGGAATGGATTTATTAAAAATTAAATTATGTTATTTATTTTTGTTTCCGTACAAGAGGTTACCGTAGTCTTAAAATAATATTGAGTTGGTCTTTACTTTTTTACAATCTTCTACTTTTTTCTATTATATTATTAAATAAAAGTTAATTTATCATATTGTTAAATAAAAAATATTTTCAAAGAAAAATACAATTATTATGAATTAAATTTCACAATTTATTTTTATTTAATTTTTTTATGGAGTCATCACGATCTTTAAAAAAACGTATTGGCATTGGATTGGTGCTCAGTTTTTTTAACATCTATTTTTTTATTATATTATTAAATAAAAAATAATTTCAAAAAAACATAATTATTAGGAATTAAATTTCATGATTTATTTCGATTTAATTTTTAATGGGTTTATCGTGGTCTCGAAAAAATATCTCGATATCAAGTTGGTGCTTGGTTTTGCAAACATTTATTTTTATCATATAATTAAATAAAAACAATTAAAAAAATTTATCTTATAATTAAATAAAAACAATTAAAAAAACAAGGTTATTAAACTAAATGGAGTTCATGACTTAACCTAGATTGACCCCTGAATTGATTTTGTGTTGCCATCTCATTATTTTTTTCAGAAAAATGTCATCTTAAAAATATTTTTAAA
>Ga0325411_1001719_pt1 | contig 24528 bp, 13 predicted proteins | sample PopdelMetagenome_13_FD_206181 | JGI IMG/M metagenome (GOLD analysis project Ga0325411, IMG submission 206181) | Populus deltoides microbial communities from Bellville, Georgia, United States - Xylem-PdIQD-R4 | ecosystem: Host-associated > Plants > Phyllosphere > Stem > Wood/Secondary xylem... | reverse complement strand
TTTTTTTTATCAAATTAATCAAGTTTTTTTTAAAATTTATTTTAAACATGAATCAGTTTAGATCTGAATTAATGGAGCGTGAGGTTAGGTAATGAAAAAAAATCGAATAAATACAGCAATAACTAAGGAGGGAGCAACTACGTGACCAGCCGCGTGGTTTTGAATGAAATCTACAATTTATTTTTTATTTTCCATTATTAAAATCAAAAGCAAAATAGGAGAAGCAGATGGATCGTTCAAAAAAGAGACCAACATGGTACCGTTGCAGCAACGTTAAAAAAAATCTGAATATTTTTTAAAAAAGTAATCTTTACCACCATCACCACCTAGTTACCGTTAGCACCACTCAATTACCCAACAGCCGCTCCCTCAAAATCTAAAATTCCAACCCCAAAGTTGAACACAAGGAGGAAAAAGAAGTAGAGAGTTTTTATCCAATTTTCATTCTTTATGGCAACTTTGGCACCTGGAATTCTGTTGAAGCTACTAAATGGGATGGATACAGGGACTAAACCCACCAGCGAGCACCGGAGTTCAGTTTTGCAGGTAACTGACATAGTACCAGCTGATCTCGACGAGAAAAATCTGTGGCCTAAACAAGGATTCTTCATTAAAGTATCAGATTCTTCGCATTCCATCTATGTCAGTCTTCCCTCTGATCAAGATGATTATGTTCTCAGCGACAAAATGCAGCTAGGTCAGTTCATTTACGTTGACAGACTGGAGCCAGGATCTCCTGTTCCTGTTGTCAAAGGGGCAAAACCACTTCCAGGGAGACACCCATTATTAGGAACCCCTGAACCCCTTATGGGTCTTGGAGGAAAGGGAGAGAGAAGTGAACAAAAACCACCCTATGGTCAAAGGAGAGGTTCTTGGGGAGCAGGGCAAAATGGGGCAGATGGGGTTTCATCTCCAATGGTTTTAAAGCCAGTTCCTTTGGATTTTAATCAGTGCACACCGGTGAAACAGCGGTTGGCTGTAAGTTGTGTGAAATCAGTCTCCCCGGTGGTGAGAGGGAGAATTGCCAAAGATGGAGGCACTAATGGGGTGGTTAGGTGTTCTTTTGCTGGTGGTGGATTGCTGGCTAAGATGGTGGACAACAGGGGAGAGAGCCCTGCATTGCTTAGGAAAAGTTGTGCTGCACCTTCTGCTAACTTCAAGTTTCCAAGAAGCATGAGTGTCTGTGAACGAGAAGCTAGAATTCCAATTAGCCCCTGCAAATCATCTGTAGGTGCATTTTCCTCTCATTTATTAAGTATTGAATTATTATTTTTTTTGGTTCATCAAGTTACTGATGAGCTTGAAATTGTTGCTTGACAATAAATATAGTAATTAGCTTTTGGAAAGAACCAAAGCTTTTCATTGCCCTATAAAATCTTCTGTATAAAAATAAAAATAATAATATAATTGAATGCTGCTGTTTTTGTTTTCTGTAGGATAATAAAAGCTCAACTCCCCCACCGAGTTTAAGAAATGCAAGGGCGGTAGCTTCTCTCGGAATGGGCGGAGAAGCACAAAACTCTTGCAATTTAAAGTCCATCTCAGAAATACAGTGTCAGTATGGTAATGCAGCCTCTGATACCAGTACCGAGCTGGCCATGAATTTACCAGGAAAGTTGAACCTATTAGGCAAGGTGAACTCTGGATTCCTCTAGATGAAATCTTGATTCTCTTTGCTTTCTCTTTTTTGCTAAACCTTTTGTGGCTAACAGGAAGCTGTGCAGCAACGAGAAACGGCTCAGAAGATAGCCCTCCAGGCGCTAAGAGATGCCTCAGCCACTGAAACTTTAGTTCGGCCTCTCAAGTACTAAACCCCTTCTCCTATCCCTTGTATTTGTGCATTTTTTTGGCTCCTTTCGGTTTTAATCATGCTATCGTGATTTGGAAGTTTGAAACTAAGTTTTGCTAACATCAAAACGATGACTACTTGTTTAGGATGATCTTGAATCTGAGCAGAACAGCGAGACCAGATGCTCCAGCAGCCTGTTTTGACCAGTTTCTGGAGTTCCATCACCAGATTGTGAGAGCAGTTACTGATATAGTGTCCATTCAAGCAGCTACTTCAGCTGCTGAAGTTGGTCAGAGCACAAATATCGAACAGCGTGGAGAAGATTCCTCAATCTTACATGAAATTGTACACAATTCTATGGACCAATGTGGGAATCCTGCATTAAACTCATCAAAAAGAAGAACAGCATTGTACAAATCAATTGGTAGCTTCAATGAAAGAAGTGATCAGACGATGAATTTCGAGAAACTCCAAAGATCAAATGCTAATCAAAAGGCCTTTCCAGAAAGAAAAGGGCCATCAACTCCACAGGGAAAATTGCCACCTAAAGCTATGATTGAGAATGATGAAAACAAGAGACCACCCTCCTCTTGCAGCTTAAGCAATACAATTAGGTTGGGTAAGCAGATTGAAAATGAAGCTGGAAATTGGTTCATGGACTTCCTAGAGAAAGCTTTGGAAACTGGAATGAAGAAATCTAAAGGAACAACAGCAGATGGGGATGCTAAGAAAGTTCCTCAATCTCTAATATTGAAGGTTATAAACTGGGTGGAGGTAGAGCAGTCTGACTGCAATAAGCGGCCAGTTCATCCAAAAGCAGCACAGATTGCTCGGAAGTTGAGGATCAAGGTGAAGAATCCTTAGATGGGCTACTGTCGAATCTAGATCGTATTGATCATAAAGAATTCAAAAACCTCCTCTCCAGTTGGCTTTTGCTCCCCGCTTCCCTATCGGAAATAGCATTCCAACTCGTTTTCGTTTTGTATGTGTGTGTGTATAAAATATATACTGTGTGTCTGTGCGTGTTCAGATTTTTGGGACATTTTGTTTGGAAATGATAGTGCATTGATTGAACTTCCACGCATGTATCCAGCTAAAAGCAGACAAAAAAAAATAAGGTCGTTGCGTCGGCATTCAGATGCAGAAAAGAGCTTTGATTTTTGAGGGTGGAGAAATTATCGAATCCCCGATCTCATCAGCCACATAATTAGCATACCATGAAACACAGCAGCAGCATCTTCTTGGAACATGAAATAGAGTTCTTACTTCCTCTATCTGTGTATGGTATTAAAATAGGTTCTCTTTTGGTTACGCGATAGGAGCCAAAGGCACAAACACAAAACCCCCCAGCTAGTCTCCCTTTAACCTTTTTCCCTCAGAGAGGTAGGTGTATTCGGGGAACTACTAAATTCTCAGTTGAGCTGTAGCTCCACCCCATGATTGGCCAAATCGGCTTCCCTGATGAACACGTAGGTTGAAAAACGTTTTGTATATTTAGTGGTAGAATTTGTCGAAATGATATGACACGGGCTGGAAGAGTCGGCTGATTGATGTATTGGACCTTATTCAACTAGCGCAGTAGTCTCCCAACTCAGGTGACAAGCCATTGAAACTGCAGAGCACTTTCAATTCCATTGCTTGTCTTGTCTCGGCTCTGAAATCAGTTGAGTTTCACAAATGTTTTGAGGGAGAGTGATCTTGTAGTAGCATGGTTGCAATATGAACTTTGTTTTTCCAGATTCACACAGCCAAATCCTTAATGGCAGGGGCGGGCTTCGATTTAATATTTATCGATTAGATCTTTCATCAAAAAAAGAAAAAGAGAACGAGACCAACTCTGGAAATTTTCAAATGCACCGCTGTCTGTCACTAATTTGCTACCATTAATCCAGAATCCGTACGGTTAAGATTTTCATTAATTTGTATTGTCTAACAAGGACTAGGGTAGAGATCATTCTTGAGTAGAATTGTATTGAAGATTAAATAAGAGATATCTTGGCAAGCGTTCACCTTAAAGGAGCAAGCATGTGGAATTTATGAATTTCTCCCAGGAATATGCCCTATCCAGTCAGTTCACTTATTGGTGGACGGTCCATGATGCTGGATGCTGTCTTTGCATTGCTTTGCAAAACTGGGTCGATATCGGGTAATTTAGGAATCTGAGCCAATATATCAATTGTTCGTCGCAGGAGGCGAGCTAAATCCCCATCGTCCATTGCACAATCCATCATTATCTCCTTCCATGTGAGCCCTGCAGCCCAGGCTTCAACCATACCTGAAAATTGGCTATCCAAACAACAGGTTATCTCTACCCCGTGTTTTTCTTGAAGCTTCGAAAGGTTACTTCTCTGCTCATTTAAGATGTTGATAACATTGATTACTGCAGAAGAAGGTTCGTAGATGTAGTTGTTATTTTCCCAGGCACGAACTTTGATCCCTTCAGAAACTACACTTGCGCAGACAGCTGCAAGTTGTCCAGGTTTCAAATCCAAAAGGATTCTACTTCGAAGAACCATTGCAAGCCAAAGTTCATTTTCTCCTCGAATCGCAGCTGCAGTTTCACCAAGAGGAAATATTACTTGTGTGTTGATATCCAAGGCCCTGCTTTCATGTACAACATTGCTGATCTTTAAGAATTCTTTCCAACCAGATGGTTCGATTTCCTGCAGCCGTTCGCTCAAACGGTTTGATCTCATCTTGAGGCGTTTTATCTTATCCTCCGTAAAATTCTTCCAGTGTAGGATCCTCTTATATTCTTTAAAGCCTTCAGTACGTGCTATCGTTTTTTTCAAACGTGCAACTTTGTTTCTTTGATCCTTGTAACTTTCTACTGCATCATGGTAAGCTTGTGACATGTGTAACACCTCATCAATCTCAGAGAGACTATTTAAAACAGGCACATTTAAGCTCCATGACCATGTCTCGAGAGATCCTTCCATGTACCATAAACCACCAAGTTCAGATTCAGCAAGCTTTTCCCACTGCTTCTCCTCCCTATCAAGAAGCATCCACATGACTTCATGTGGCAAATCATCCACTAGAGACAAGGCAACATTAGGAAGGCCTGTCCTATAAACAGTTTTGATCCATTTTTCTGTAAACAGATACCAAGAGTTATCTGAACCAAGAGCTACATGATAAGATGGCTCAACATCTTTATGAGTTTCAACTTCACTTACATTTGACTCGATGGGTGCAACGGTCTGTGCTAATGAATCAATGTCAGAAACCATGTTTTTAAAATTTGAACCATCAAATGAATCAGCATTCCCCAAATAAACAGCAGGCACTGAATGTTCCACTCCTTCAGAATCTTTGTATTTCAAGCACAAAAAGGGTAAACGATCATTTCCTAACTCTTTCAATAAAATTTTCAGGGCATTTAATCTCTTTGTTTCCATCTTTCTGCGTAATTCAGTCCGCAGGCGTTTCTCTTCCCTCAATTGTTCTTGTAAAATTGTAATCTCCTTGTATGCCCCATCAGATAGGATTTTCCTGCTCTTTCTATCTATAGCATCATCACTGGTTTCTGAGGTCAGCATTTCAATCTCTTTCTGTATTTTAGCTAGCTCCTCTTTTGAAGCAAGCATCACATTGCTGCCAATATATGTTCCAAAACTTTTCTCAACTAGTTTCCTGGCTTCTTTCAAAGTTCTCCCTGCCTGGAGAACCTTCATTTCATTTGATTCGTTTGATCTACGAGTAATTTTTGCACCAGCAAGAAGATTCAGCACCATCCCATAGGAAGCAGTAAACTGTGATACAAGAGGTTCTAGTCCAGCAAATAGAAGCTTGCAGCACTCTTCCGCACCTTCATTGGAAGCCTGAACCAGCACAACATGGCCCCTTTCATCAATGCCTCTACGACCAGCTCGCCCAGCCATTTGAAGAAGCTCGTTTGGGCTTAATGGGATACGTCCACTACTACTCCTCCTGCTGAGAGACGAGATAACAGCTGTCCTAGCAGGCATGTTGATTCCAGCAGCTAGTGTTTCTGTAGCAAAGACAACTTTAATAAGTCCTCTCTGGAACAGTTCCTCAATAAAAGATTTCCATAGAGGGAGACATCCTGCATGATGCGCAGCAACCCCTCTTAGAAGTCCTTTGACAGCAGTCTCCCTGACAGCATCGGGATTCTGAACACTGAACCTCTTCAAAGCCAGTTCAACCTCACTTGCCTCACACTCATCTAAGAGCCTGCAACCTTCAAGGTACTGCACAGCCGCATCACATCCTCTTCGGTTAAAAATAAACCAAATTGCAGGCAGCATATCCCTTGCCTTAAGCTGTGCTAGTGTATCAACAACTTGAGGCACCTGAAAATCATGATTTTCTTTAGATGACTAAACTCCTTTTTCCTTTCTAGAGGACAGGTTATAAGTCAGCTATAACAAACTACTATACTCAGAAGAAAAGGAAAGGAGGAAAGAAAAAGAAAAGTGTCACATTATCAGAGAAACAATGGATAAATGAATTGCCTGTGAACGGCGTATTCTGCTTATATCATTCTTCGAAAGAGGTTCTTCAGACATGCTACCAATACTATCAAAGCCCATGTTGCTTCCACGTTTTCTTGAATTCCTTCTTCTCGACCCATCATCCTTGTAAGATTTAACTCTTGAAGCAGAAAGTTGTAGATAATTGAGCGACAGCTTCCTGTTCCAAATTAAAAGTAAAAACCAGAAATTAGTATCATTCCATCACAAAGAATTCTTTATATAAATGCAAGAACATTATGCAACCATCATCAACACAACTGCGACATAAATTGAATTTGGAGTTCAGATGAAGAAAGAATTTTTTTTGGGGGGGTACAGGATGAATAAGATGACAGAAGACAGACAAACCTATTCATGTGCTTTCTTTTGTCATCAAGAAGAGGATACAAAGAATGCCTGGTAGAGAAGTGCCAAGTCAATGGAACTGGACGCCTTGATGATGTCACCAGTTCAGTTTCACCATGAACCTAGAAAGTAAATTGAAATAAATATCAATTTACCTTTCTCACTGTGAACAATATTATTTCCATAGGTCACCAAACAAGACAATACAGAAGCCATGGCTGGCACAACTAATGTGCAGAATTGAGTTCAAGCATGTCACAATTTTTTATCCCATTGAGAAAAGATGCATCCAGAAGTTTTGTCCACATATAAATGGAAGCATATCATTATTTCAATCCATCTGATAAGGGAGGTATGGTAGAAGTTTTGTGCACTCTTAATTTACACATATCACTCCAATATACCTTAACTTTTTCCATAAACAGGTTTCAAAGTAAAATTAAAGCTAGTTCAATAGTAGGACAAGAGTTCAGACATGAAATAAAAAGCATAGCCTTGGTAATCATGCAGCCAGCCCAAAAGACAATTACTTCAACAGAGGAATGAAAAGCAGAAGAAACATCCCACAGCCAACAAGAACAATGTCTAGACATGTAAGCAGTTGTTTTTATTGGAATTATCAAATCAATGGTGAGTTCTTGGGATGACGGGTACATGTCATGTGCAGGTGCATTCATGTATGTGTTCATCTTTTATATTGCTGGATAAAGCCAATCCTTCAGAATGTTAATTGTCCAAAACCAATACAAATGCTAAGGATGCAAACTGATCAAGTAACAAGAAAAATTGCTAGTAATCTCATCCACCATTCATAGTGCATGCACTTCAATTCTTAATTTGCAAACCTAAGAGTCTAAAGGAAGCCAACAAATGCATTGAAGACATCACTTCTGGTTCCCTAAAGGTAGGAGTGTACGAAAACCATTAGGAACTCAATCTGCAGCAACAGGCTTATGCATCCACATTAACCGCAAAAGGCATCTTCCTTAACCAAGACAAAAAATTTACACTCTATTAGCACACCCACATAATTATTTTAGAATGATAGTCAGTGTGATCCTTCTGCCCAACAATCACAAAATATATTTCACTATTTCTGTGGTCTTGGACTCTGTGAGAAGCAAAGCAGAAGAAAATATAAAATGAAAGAAGGATGATAAAGTGTTGTTTTTAAAGATAGTCGATGCTTAAATATGATACAAAAATAAATAAATAAACCAATGTTGGCTTAGATCATTCATCAATATATTTTGGCCAACAATTTTCCACCATTTTTATACTAGGTATCCATAGAAATCGAACATGTCAAAGGCCTCAGCTGGAATGAGAATGGTTCTGATCTATTCCATATCAAGAACAATTTAAATGTATTTTCATTAAAGATCATTAGCAACTAAATAATTAAGATGAAAGTTTCTGGGAGATACAAAATTAGAACAAGATATTAAAAAATGAACCTCCCAAAGTCAAACTCTGGATGATAAGTAAAATTCTGGTTCTGTTAGGTTCTTCAATAAGAGGAAGTGGAACAAGCTTAGCATTTCATTAAATTCCTTAACAACAGTTCCACAAATAGTTTGTTAAAAGTAGAAGAAAGAATAATAAATGGGTCAAATGGAGCATCTTGTTACTGGCAAGGAATTATCCTGCAAGCATTACTGTGTAACTGCCATGTCTGTAAGACAGTTCCATACAAGGTAGTATAGTGGACATTTATAAAGAACTGTACCTCACGAATCCACCCAGACAGCTCATCTGGATTCTTGACTGTTGCTGATAAACATATCAGTTGAACTTCTTTCGGGCAATAAATAATCTGAAAAGGTAACAATGTCCATCACACTATGCAATGCGATGAAATTTTGGTCTGTAAATGAGATACTGAAATATAAATTATACTTACTATCTCCTCCCATACAGTACCACGAGATATATCACTTAGAAAATGAACTTCATCCAAAACAATCACATCAACATGGAAAAGTCCACTCCCAGAGGAAACCATCCCAATGCTGCATGAGAAGTCCAACCACCATTTATATACTTAATTCAAAAGATAAATTGAAGTAACAAAAGAAGTACGTGGGTCATAACTGCATGAGGAAAAGGATAATAGATTTTCTATACACAAACCAAATTTCCAGGTAAAAGAAATTCAGGTCTACAAATCATTGCTGACAACTTAATCTGCTTTTAAACTTAAACATCGTGATACTGATGAATTTATAAAAGCTAAGCAAGGCGATCATCATCCTTCCAATGTACAGTATAGTTGAAATTGAGACTGGGACCGGGACCCATTTTAAATAAAATCTTGTTTTCTTACTGCAAATGTCAATGCCTCGATATCAATCTGTTACTCCCAGCTGTACTAAATTAAAGTAACATTGTTCCATACACCATCTGTTGGTAGGATCAAAATATTTAACCATTACAGTATAGAACAATAAACATACCTTTGATACAACATGTTTCGCAAAATCTCTGTTGTCATAATCAAAACTTGGGCATCTTTATTGATGGCAGAATCTCCTGTGAGAAGGCCAACATTCTCATCCCCAAACGTCTCCCTGTAAGTGTAGTTTCAGAGAAATAGTACTTGTCAATGAATAAGCAAAACAAAGCAATCTTGTTATTATTTGAAGAGGTGGAAATCACAAACCGAAAATCACGAAATTTCTGGTTGGATAAAGCCTTAAGAGGAGTGGTGTAGAAAATCCTCCTTCCTCTAGCAACAGTAGCAACTGCTGCAGCTTCAGCTATCAATGTCTTTCCACTGCTTGTTGGTGCCGATACCACTACCGATGATCCCTTCAAAAACGCCTCTATCGCCAACCGCTGCCAAAAACAATATATATAGCTAATTTTCACCAATTCATAAAAAAAATAAAAAAAAATCAAGAAGAAGAACCTGAAATTTGTCGATGCGGAAATCGTAAATGGAAGCAAGTTCATTAGCGTCAATAATTTCATTTCCAAACTCTTTGACTTCGTTACAGAGCTTTTCAACTCTCTGCCACTTGGATTCCTTGCGCCAATTTGATACTTCACTACTTCTCGCATCGACCGATATTTCGGTTTCGGTTTCTTCTTCGATTGCCTCCAAAATATCGTCGTATTCATCAGCAGCTTCGTCTTCCTCTTCGTCTTCGTCTTCGTCTTCGTCATCTTCGTACTCTTCTTCTTCGTCGTTGTCAGCATCGGAGAGTTGCGACTCGGCCGGAATGAGAGAGTTTGGGGAGTTGGAGAAGGAGAGGAGTCGAAATGAATTGAATGATCTCGGTTTGGGTTTGGGTTTGGGTTTTTGAAGGCAGTAGAATCCCAGGGTTTGAGGAAGAGGAGGGAACAGGGAGGGGTTGAATTTGGAAATGTATGGAGAGGAAAGGATAGAGAGAGTGTTGTTCATGGCGCGCGGGAGTAGTTTTGTTTGGATACACTGCTCCTTTCTCGCTCGCTCTCTCCACGGTTTATCATTTCCACCATACAGTCCAAATTGCAATGTCTCTTCAAGATTTTTTTTAATTTTTTTTTAATTAGTTTTTAATGTTTCGAATTAAAATTAAAAGTAAAATATATTCTTAATCAAACTTTATCCTATATATATATATATATATATATAAAACTTCCAGGTTATTACTTCCTCTTTTAGCAGCTACAAATATTAAGTTTGTTTTTTTAAAATTACTATTAATAATAATAATAATGATAACAATAAAAATAATTTTTTTATTAAAAATAAAGTATACTTAATATTAATTAAAAAGAAGTACGGTGGTGAGATAGCCTCAATAATAATGTTGGTAAGAGAGAGTCGTAATGATATTAACAATGTAATGATATTAACAATCGTTATATTAACAAAAACACTAAATGATTTGGTTAAATTATTGTGTTCATACTTATAAAATACTATTAAATATAATAGTGTTTTGTGCTCTTTTTTTTAAAAAAAAAACTTAATTTTTTTTTTAATTTTATCATTTAATATTATGTTGTTTTGATAATTATATTTTATATTTTTTTTATATTGGGTTATGCACCAATCTCATGAATTAAAATATTTTTTTATCGATTTCAATTTTCAATATTGGATTTGTTGGAAGTGGAGCTTCGTAATTTTTTTATTTTCTTTCTATGAATTTATCTTGATTTCATGACTCAAGCCGCGGGCTGCACATGTTAACCCGAGTTGACTCAAGTTTTTTTTGTTGCTTTTTTTATTAATTTTTTTATTTTATCCTTCAACACTAAGTTGGTTTAGAATTGGGTTTCGTAATATTTTTTATTTGTTTTTTATGAGGGTTATCTAGATTTCATAACAAGGATGTCGACTTTGTTTATTTTTTTAGGTCCGTTTTAATTGAATATTTTTTTTATTATGCTTCATGATTTTTTATTTTTTTTATTGATTTAGATCGCGAGTTTGACAGGCTAACACAAACTAACTCAGTTTATTTTTTGGGTTCGCTTTTTGATTGAGTTTTTTTCAACCTCACCCTCCAACAACTTAATCTTATTTTTTTAATTTTCTTTTCAAACTCATGATTTAATATTAGATTGTTTAAGAATTGTGTTTCATTGTTTTTTCATTTTGCTTTCAGTGGAGTTATCCTGGTTATATTAGGTTATTTGAGAATTGGGCTTCATTATTGTTTTCAATTTGCTTTCATTGAAGTTATCTCAGTCTCACATGTTTTTTTTCCTCGATTTCAACTTTCACCATTACATTTGTTGGAATTGGAGTTTCAAGATTTTTTTTATGAATTTATCTCAATCTCATGATCCATATTGCGAATATAACAAGATAGCCTGGGTTAACCTAGATTTTTTTTTTATTTCATCTTTCAACATTTAGTTAGTTGAAATTTGAGCTTCATTTTTTTATTTACTTTTTATAGGGTTATTTTAGTTTTATGACCTGAGTTGTAGGTTTGATAAATTAACCTAGGTTGACTCATGTAGTTTTATTTAATATTTTTTTCAATTATGTCTTCAACATTGGATTGATTAGGAATTGACTTTCTTAATTTATTTTGATATGCTTTCTATAAGGTTGTCACGATCTCATGACCTAGATAATAGATTTGATAAGTTAACACAAGTCGATTCAATATATTGTCATCTTAATTTTTTTTATAAAAAATATAATATAATATGTCATCGTATCAATATTTAAAAAAGATATCATCCATTGTATATCATATTTTCTAGTTCATGATCAATTTTTTATTAAAAAAATATTAGTATTGCTTTGATTTGTTTTATGTTAAAAAAAATTAATTTAACCCATAATACAACACGGTCCAAAGATCTAGTTACATATAAAGCTAAAACTTGTAGGGTTTTTCATTGTAGCTATCTCTGTTGTGCGCTCTTTCATTAATCACTATGGATTGAAATAATCAATTTTTATAAAAATTCAAATTTGATCTTTAAACTTTATTTTTGCACAATTGAGCATTTTTAGCCCAAATTAGCACTTGACTATGTGTTTTTCTTATGGGAAGAGGTGGATTGAAAATAAGAGGACCTGATGTGAACCCTAGCAAAACTTAATGGTATTTGCAACCTCAAGATCAATCTAACCCGAGTTTGTTGAGATTTGAATGAGCTTATCACAATGGAAGACTTGCTCCAAGGCAACAAGACTATAAACCAACTCGATCACAATGCCTACACCTGGAGACGAGCAAAGAAAGTATAAATTCACAACAAATAATGGTCAATTCTTTGAAGAGTTGAAAGTTTAATCAATAACCAAGATTGAGCAACCAAAAGTCGACTACAATGCTAAAAATATCATCAAAATTCTGCCTTAAAATTATTCCTAAAGAGTATTTAAACTCCAAGCCAAAACCCTAGTTTTCCTAATGGGTCTCATATAAATCCAATTTAAATAATAATCAACCCAAGCTAAAACTAGTCTAAACTAATTAAAATAAACAAGTCTAAAACCCAAAAAAATTGTCTCCTCTCAAAATAATTAAAGTTTGATAGCCCAACTAATTAAATAAGACAAGTTTGTTGTTTTCGCATTCTGTCTGACAGCAGTAAAGCCCAACTTAAAACGAATGGTTCTCTCTTTTCTTCATGAATTAGAAGGCGTTCCATATACTGTTGGAAAGGTATGGAAGTCTAGTTTCCATCCCAACTAGAATCACATTAAAATTTGATTTGTAGCTTCAGGTATGACCAAAAGAGTAACGAAAGTTCAAATTGTCTGAATTTAGTCTTCTTCTCCCAATCCTTTGTGTAATGGTCTTAGTTCCACCAACAAGCCCCTCTTAAACATGAATCAGATTAATTAAGGCTTGCTTTTTATTATTACAAATCCTCTTGAAGTCCACCTTAGCTCATGTATCTTGAAGAAGTTCATTGAAAGCTTCTTCGAACTTCTTAGCTCTAAGCCTAGTAACTGGACCAACTAGAACCTCCAATGGATCCTTTGATGGTTGGATCGCATCAGGACCAAAATGAAATTGGCTTTGAATTTCAAACAAAAGTTTGCTTAGAGGAGAGAAAGAAGTTCATTCCCCTTATTTTTTTAATCCTTATTTGTTAGAGGAGAGAGAGAAGCTCGCCGAATTATGGCTTAGAAAGAGAAATTCACCATTTATACCTATCTCGATCATCAAAATGGTTGAAATTGATGTTAATGGGTTGTATTAGGTGAGGAGAGTCTTATAATAGTTATTTTAAGCCTCGATTTTGCCTAAAAAACTTATCTAAGTTAAGGAAGAGAAAATTTACTTAATTTGATTTTGTGATTTGAGCCGTTTTTTAGGTTTATTGAGTTGTTAAGTTGGTTTCTACATGTTCTAAGACTATTTTTTGGCTTAAATGGGTAAAGAAATGGGTTTGGCGGGTTAAAAACTCATGGCTTTGATTTTTTAACCACCATTATAGCGGCTGAAATTTGGGCTAGAAGACGACGCATCATCTATCTTAGTGATGCGTGCTCTATATATTTTAAAAGAAATAAATAAAAAAAGATAGATGATAGATTATTCGTCCCATTGAATGAGAAAAAAAATAGGCCTAGGCGGATGGGTCTTAGCTGTTCCTTTAAGAGGCTTAATGCTCTGGCCATAAGCCAGCGTTGCCGAGCTTTTTTTGCCTTTTTTTATTAGATATAGAAAAAAATGAACCTTGTTAGTTCCGTGACTTGGATCGCATTGCAGGTATGACAAGTTCAGCATAACATCCTATAAATATTTTTAATGCACTTTTAGTACCTTATTTTTTTAAAATGCATTTTCACCCTTTTAATATCAATAATTTATTTTTTAATTAACTTAAAATTAAAAAAAAATATTGTTTCACCCCTTGTTATCAATTTATTTGCTTTTGCTATCCTAGTCCCACGTGTCTGTCATTTTTTTTAAAAATATTTAATTAGAAAATATCATATTTGCTTTATTTTCCTGTAAATCTATTAGAGGAAAAATAATTTATGAAATAAAATATTTATTGAATCTGATGGCGTGTATGACTTACATCGAGGGCTTCATTGATTGACTCAAGTTCACTTTTTTTTTATAGAAAAAACAAATTGAATTTTTTTTTTATCAATTTTATCCTTCAACATTAAATTAATTCGAGATCTAAGTTCCCAGTTTGTTTTTTCTAAGATTATACTTTCAACTTTCGCATGTCAGCCTGGAATGACCTAGATTGATCCAATGTGTTTCCTTCTCAAAATTAGATAAAAATATCATCTAATAAACAATTGATTTTAAATTCATGTATAAAATATTTTCATTTCTTTAAAAGACACGTTACCAATAGTTAGATTTTTTTGTTTGGTCATTTTTTTTATGCGTAGCACTGGCCAATGGGCTAGCCTAGGTGTCAAAGAGTTTCATTTTATAAGGGTTGTTTGACCTAAATGTTTTTTTATCCTTCTATTTGCTCGAGAAAGTAGATCTAACCACGAGAATCATTTTGACTTCAAATTTATTTTGTTAATTTGAGTCTTTGGTAGCAATGGATAGATTTATCAAGATGTTTACGGTGTTTTCTAAGTATTTTGGGTTAAGAATATGTTTTAAATTGAAAAAAATAAACACATGATAAAACAGGAGACACATTATTTGTTATCTATTTTGTTTTTATAAAAAAATGATCCATCCCTTTAAGAAATTATATAAACAAAAAGAATAGACCCAAGTGCTTTGGTTGGGTTGAAAAGCCCACTCACTTGTGCTGGTTTTTTAATGCCTAGACCCACATGACTAGGTTTTTTTTTTTCTCTTTTATTTTTTATTTAATTGTTAATGATTTACCTTTGCAATTGCATCTTTTATTATCAATAATTTATTTTTATTATCTTGGTCACATGTTAGTCATGATTTTTTTAATTTTAAAATATATATTATTTCACACAAAAAATATCATACATATATTTTATTATTATATAATTAACAGGGTAAAAACATTATTGAATTCAATGAGATACATAATTTTATTTTGAGTTTGCTTAGATGAATGAAATTTACTTTACTTGAAATTCACCGTGCTACGTGTATATATAAGAAAAAAGAAGCTTGACATACCAATTACAATAATGATGTCAGCAAACAATCTATTCGTGAATGTTATGAAAAATTCAATAGTATTTCATGACAAGGACCGTACAAAATGATATATTTTTACAAATCACATGCGCAATTAAGCTCGGCATTGCTGTAGTCAAAAAGAGAATGGACCCACTATTATATCTCAACACTATTCAAAATTGACTTGGATATCATTGTTAATAATTTTGCTTTTTATATAATTTCACATTCAATTCTCGTAGTTATTAATATGATAATTACTAAAAATTTATATGATTGTTAATTTTAGAACCTGTAAAATTAATCAAATTACGCACAAGTTGGCATAAACACCTATATTAATAAAAAAACTAAAAAACATTACCGATATTTTATAAAATACTAAGATACAATCATTGTAACCTAGCTGGATGCTAAAATCTTATTTGAACATTGGGTACAAATAAAATCTAGATTGAAGATCTAAATCTAAATTTTATCCTATCAAAAAAAAAAAAGGGATGTCGTCGATGAGAAAATCATTGATAATGGGAAAGCTTTTTCTTTTTCTTTTTAATGATTGGTCAAAGGGAAAATGATGTACAAATCGCATTTGTTATAATGTTCGATTGAAAGCACATTCAAATACTGTTTTTACGTGGAAAATCAATAGCTTGTGAATAAAACTCCCTCTACTAATTCAATTACCAATTTTAACCTCTAATCATTATATTTTCTATGTTTGGTATTGTGATATATATTATTTTTTTAAATATATTAAAATGAATTTTTCTTAGATTTTTAAATTTTTTTAATAATACATTAAAAAATATTAATAAAATATTTAATAAAAGCAAATATATATTTCTTTCTTTTTTTTTTTAAAAAAAGCTCCCATTGGTAGGTTTGTTGCTCACTTGTTTTTTTCCATCCTGTGTTACAAGTGCTGGTCGTACCAATTTACTTCATAAAAAAACAGAGGACAGCATCTAGACAATAAAATCTTCATTAAAGCCATGATTAACTAGTGATTTCTCGAGTCAAAACAGACATGCTCCTCTACAGTTCTGTTTTTTTTTTTTTTACGTTTTAAAAAGATTTATTTATTTTTTATTTTTTAAATTAATATTTTTTAATATTTTTAATATAAAAAATAATTTTTAAAAAATAAAAAAATTTATTTTAATATATTTTCTAACACAAATACTTTAGAAAAACAACCATTAGTCCATTATTATACTTCTAACCACCCTCTACTTCTTTTTCTTTCTTTGAATAATATCCATCCAAAACTCTTTATTAAAACAGAATATATTCCACCAACAGCAAAATTAATAAAAAAAAAATATCACAGGTGACCTTTCCAATCGCCGCCAACAACCAAAGCTAACTCTTCCTCGTGTCTTCTTGACCCTCACCAACCCCCTCCATTGCCCTTCAAATTCAAATCTCTCCCACCCATACAACGAAAGACACCGGCGGTCGAGATGGCCTTATCACACCTAAAATCATCTTCCTCCGGATCCAATTTCCTCAGACCTCTCGCCACCGCCTTTTCTCTCCGCCGTCCGATCTCTACCTCAACTGATCCCCTCACAATCGAGACCTCCATTCCCTTCACCACTCACAGATGCGATCCACCATCGCGCACCGTCGATACCAGTCCCCAAGAACTCCTCTCCTTCTTCCGCGACATGGCCACCATGCGCCGTATGGAGATCGCCGCCGACTCTCTATACAAGGCCAAGCTCATCCGCGGATTCTGCCACCTCTACGACGGTCAAGAAGCCGTGGCCGTTGGTATGGAGGCTGCAATTACCAAAAAAGACAGCATCATAACTGCCTACCGTGACCACTGCACGTTTCTGGGGAGAGGTGGGACTCTCCTGGAGATATTTTCGGAGCTGATGGGACGACAGGGCGGTTGTTCGAGTGGGAAAGGTGGGTCCATGCATTTCTATAAGAAAAATAGTGGATTTTATGGAGGGCATGGTATTGTAGGAGCTCAAGTACCGTTAGGTTGTGGATTGGCATTTGCTCATAAGTATAACAAGGACGATGCCGTCGCCTTTGCTTTGTATGGAGATGGTGCTGCTAATCAAGGGCAGTTGTTCGAGGCTCTTAATATCTCAGCTCTTTGGGATCTTCCAATCATTTTGGTCTGCGAGAATAATCATTGTGAGATACATAAATAATTCCATTATTTATTATTATTTTCCATTTGCTTCTGTTTGTCAATTGGATGAAATGTGTTTTTGGCGCAGATGGAATGGGGACAGCCGAGTGGAGAGCCGCCAAGAGTCCAGCATACTATAAGCGTGGAGATTATGTTCCTGGCTTGAAGGTAATATACAATCTTGCACTTCTGCTTTTATGTTCTGTTGAAATTTTGGGTTTTATTGACTGACTATAATTATTATATTGTTTCTATCATAGAGAAATGGGAATGTTATCTGTGTTGTTGTTTTGGAAGTATCCATGCCTATTCTGTTCTATTGTTTAAATGTATGTTGTTATCATCATCTCTAGCTGTATAATAGATGGGAGTAATCACAGTTATATTATGTACTTTTGAATGACTAAATGTGCATGTTGTGAATCTTACATGATGGAGAAAGGTTTTAACACGTTTTTTTTTTCTTTTCCTTTCCCGTTATGTTGTTGAGAAACAAAGTCGGCATGCTATTAAGGAATTGCTGGCTGGATTCACTTTAGTTTCTCGTTTGAATTGCTAGTTTAGAAATTAACCTCTTGCAGCATTGAGTTGACTGGGAAATTTCATGGGCCACTCATAAAGCTAGTCCATTTGAAGACTATATTATGACGCATAAGATGTTGCAAAATACTTTGCCTTGTGCTTTTTACTGTCTTTTCAAAAGAAAGGAATGATAGATGTTATTGCAAAACTTGCAATGAAGTTATAACATAAAAAACATGCAACCATGTCATGATAAATTCCAAATGACTTTTTTTCCTTTATGATGCATTCTAATAGCAAAATTGGTGCTGCAAATACTTGCAATGAAGTTATAACATAAAGTGCATGCAACTATGCCCTGATAAATCCCAAATGCTTTTTTTCCTTTATGATGTATTTCTAAGAGTTTCCAGTGTTTTTCGTTTTGTCTGCTTGCCAGCATGTGGCATTCTCCATCTTTTCTGCATTTCATCAAAGTTTAGTTATGGGGCGTCAATCCTGATAGAAAAAGTTAACCTGTACTTTGCAAATGAAGCTGTGCTGTATGTACATTGTCAATATAGCATGATTTCTCAGAACTTTTTGGCTCCTTTCATGGTATCGTTTCTGGATGTACATTGTCATTGATCTCAGACTCTCAATCTAGGACTTTTTTTTAAGCATTTCCTGGTAAATTGCTTGGAGATAGTTTTGAATATACTTTTCATGTTAAAAAAAATGCAAAGTTTTTCAAGAGTGTGTGGTGATGTGAATATGATTTTTTTTTTAACTTGATTGATGCTTTCAGCTTTGGCTGGAATTGGTCTTTTTGAATGAAATGAAAATTGTTGAATTTGTTGTGTCTCAGTGAATTTGGGTTAGGCTGGTAACTGGGATTTTTCTATCACAACATAATAGGTTTTTGAGTTTGTTTCATACTTCATAGTTTTTGTTAACAGGTAGATGGCATGGATGCTTTTGCAGTGAAACAAGCATGCAAATTTGCAAAGGAGCACGCCTTAAAGAGTGGACCCATTGTGAGTTTTAATTCTGTCCAGTTGTTGTGCGTGTGTTTTTAAGGTCCTTTGATTTTGAGGCCTTGATCTTCATTCTTTCTTCTTTTATTAATTCTTCATGAAGTCATTCCAATGCATTGTTCTTTCCCATCACTTATAATTTGGATCTTGGTAATTAAACAGCTATTTATTGTCATTTTATGGTATAGTGATGCTTTGAATAACAATGTTATATAGCTTGTTCCAAAGGGATTCCTGTTTTTTTCTATATGATTTATGCTGTATTAGAGCCTGCTTATCTAAGAAGAAAGTGTATTCAAGGTATGCTCTTTCTTTGCTCTGAGGCTAGGTTACCCTATCCTTTTTGCATTTCTTTGGACAAGCCATGCTTTGATAGTTTAAGGCTGTAAGCCCATCAAATTGCAATTGAGTATGTACAGGATTCTAGCCTGAGTTTGAGTTTGCCAGATCCTGGACAGTCTGACTGAACATTTTACCGAGTAATGACATAAACTTGCTTATGATCTATTTCCTTAAGGCACATTGTACTTTCTACTAGGATTCGATGAAAAGAATTTGATAAGATGATATCATCTGTTGAATAAATGAAGTAATTTGGTTTGCTTAAATTACTAGATAACTGTAAGTGAAGTATCTTGGGCACGATAAGAGGGGCTGCAAATCTTTATATGGAATAAACACATCTGATACTCATCTAGGAGCTCGGTTGGATGATGCACATGGCTGCGCTTAGTAATTATAAGTTAGGTGAGTGGTTCTTAATTAAACTGACCAGCATGCCAGTGTTCTGGACTCTTTGGATACAGGGGAATCTGTTGTGCAGTTATCTATTTAACCAATTTTCATTGAGGCCAATTTCTAACCATTGATTGTTAATTCGATAACATTTTGTGATCTTGTTTCTCCAAAATAAAGCCATTGTACAGTGAAAGATTGAAGCATTTTTTATGTAATAAATAATGCTGAAGGTAACGGAGCTATGCATTGTTGAAGTTGCAAATCTGTGTTCAATCATGATATATCATCAGAACACATTTTTTTCCTGAAAAATGATGTTTATTCTAACTGTTATTTTTAAGTTAAAACCTCTTGGAAGAAATTATGGGCAATCTCCCTATTATGAAGCCGCAGTTTCAGAGCTACTGCTTAAGACATTGTCTTGAGAGCTTTGATATCACCAATGTGTCAAGGGATATGCATGATCCTAGATAGGTCTGAAAAACAAATTTGTTAGATTTTCTGTCTTTAAGAGAGTTGAGGACATATCTGTTAATTGAGAATCATGCTATAAATCGTTGGTTGATTTTAACACTATGGGAAATTAAGGCTGGGTTGTTATATTGTTTCTTACTATTGTTTCAGCCTTTTTGTAAAATTTATTTAAGTGTAAGTTTATCTTATCCAGAATCAGCTTATATTTATATTTGAGGCATTAAGGCTGGGTTGGTTTCTTTTACTATTCCTTTAGCCTTTCAGTAAATTTATATTTTGAATCAGCTTATCCAAATTCCAAAGAGAATGCCATGTTTTGACATCTGCTTGTAGCTGAAATTATGTGAGGCGCTAGATTATGTGCTAGGATGTGTAAAAGTTTATAGAATTCACCAAAATCCTGTCTGTATCAGTGTTAATACAATTTAATCTGGTAATATTTTTTACTGTCACATCAGCTGGCAATGGAAGTAGTTGAACATATCCCTGTGTTGTAATTCTTGATTCTCACTTTATTAAATTGATTTGTTTATTTATTTTATTTTTTGATGCTCATGTCAGATACTTGAAATGGATACCTATAGGTATCATGGTCACTCTATGTCTGATCCTGGGAGCACCTACCGTACCCGTGACGAGATCAGTGGCGTGAGACAGGTTATTGCATGTTCTATTCAGCATTTCTTTTTCAAAGGCAAATTTTGTTTACTATTTCAGATGTTTCATGTATAATTTGGTCTGTGATATAATCCTCAGGAACGTGATCCAATTGAAAGAATAAGAAAGTTGATAGTGACCCATGATCTAGCTACTGAGAAAGAGCTAAAGGTAATTTTGTGAACTTGGATTGCTTTCTTACATGAATTCTGGACAATCATGTCTTTCGTAATCAAGTAATGTTACTTTTTAGTAATAGATTTTGCCCTATCTCTCTCTCCTCGTGTCTTGAGGAAGATTCTCACAATTACAATGAAGTTCAGAACCACGTTATCATGATCGAATGTAAACAGATTTGCATTGCTTTCCTATACTTTTCAGGATATCGAAAAAGAAGTGAGAAAACAAGTAGATGAAGCCATTGCTCAAGCCAAGGTAAGAATCATATATTGTTTTAATTTTAAATGCTTTGTAACCTAATTTGTTGAAGGAACTCTTTCCTTGTCTCACTGGTTCTGCTTTTCGAGTATTCTCAAAATTTTCATGGTTTTTTGATGCCTCTATTTTCCTTTTCAATTATTTTTACAGGAAAGTCCTATGCCAGAACCTTCAGAACTTTTCACAAATGTATATGCGAAGGGTATGGGAGTTGAGGTAATAAAGGTTTCCTTTCTTTTTTACTATCTGTCTGTCTATCAATTGTTGTTTGTTCCTCGACATGTATATTTCCTTTTAGGATAGTTCTGAACATCTAAAAACCTTCTCAAGTACTGTCAATACGAGTTTCTTGGTAACTTTTGTCCAATAAATGTCTATAACTGCTTGATGGGGATATAGTATCATAGAGGGTAAAATAGGGATGGTAAAAGACAAAAAGCACTTAAAAATGAGTCTGCAGATGATTATTGACTATGATCAAGACAATTTACTCCTTCCAGTCCGAGTTTTCTACTTGTTTCCTGTGATATTTCTAACTTTACACAAAAATGCGAGGACTTTAGGGTCTTTCACACGAGCAACATGAATTTTTTCCCTTTTCTTTTTCTTTTTCTGACATAACACGCCAGTATGATGGTTTGTAGCAGATAGCTGATAGTGATACTGATGGTTTCATGGTTTTGAATTGCAGGCATATGGAGCTGATAGGAAAGAAGTTAGAGCTGTGCTTCCCTGAGCTAAAACTTAGACGGGAAGTTTTCTGATGCCCCACAGCCTCCAAATCTCCGTACCAAGTAACTTCTGAAAATGATAGAATAAGTGAAGATGAGCATGCATTTCTTCCTGCCTAATTTTGTTTTCCTCACTTTTGTATAGAAAACTGTTTCTTCTCAAGTTGTGGGGCAAAACTATTTTTTCTAGTGTAGTTTTTCTTTCGGTGAGCTACAAGTTTCTATGATTTTTGTTGAATGAGCCGGTAATGTGCTCAAGAATACAAGAGCATACGGACATGATATGCCAATAATTTTTCAGCTATTGTCAAATTGACAGCAATAAGACCTTTCCATTTTCTGTGTCAATTTGACCTGGAAAATATATCCTTAATACTCCTGAGTTTTACTTAATATAAAAATTAATGAATGTAGAATTAAAATCCTAGTAAGAGGTGACACCAAAAAATAGATCGATAATTAGTCATGAGTTAAAAGGTTTATTTTGTAAATAGATTAACACATTCTCCTAAATGTTTCATGATGCTCTTAATTGATTAATCATATATTATAATCAATCAAGGATTGATGATACAATCTTCAACGATAACTCTCTTTCTAGTCTTTTTTTTTTTTTTTACTTCAAAATTCTACAAGCAATTACTTTATATATCCATACTTACCTTTTGTTTAACATTTTGTTCATATTTTTATGTTATCATGTTATATATCCATACTTACCTTTTGTTTAACATTTTGTTCATATTTTTATGTTATCATGTAAATATAAAATTAGTTTATACTAAATAATTTTCTCAATAATAGGAAGACTAAAGCCCTTTATCTTAATTGTTTAGTTAGTTTATATATTTGCTTGCCTAAACCTTTCAACGGATCTCCATCTTGGTGCTGACAATCATTTTTTTTTTGTTTTTTTTTTACTCGCCTTTATTTTTTGAAGCAACCTCTCAAGTCTCAACTTCTCTTTTCTTTTATTTATTTACTCTATGTTTTTTTTAAAATAATTTATGAAATTAAAATTTTATTTCGATTAATCCTTGTTTAATTTTTTTCTTTGTTAAATTTGATTCTTATTCTTTTAATTACTATTTATACAATCTAAGATAATTTTTAGAATTGAATTTTTTTTATGATTTCATCTCCTGTCATTTTTTTTATATTAAATTTTATCCTCGTTCTTTTTATTGATTTTTTTGGCTTCGCTAAATTTTTTAGATTGATATTTTTTACCTGATTTTATCATTCAACATTAAATTGATTTGGATTTGAGCTTCGTGGTTAAGCTTGTGTTTAGGATTTTATGGGTTGTAAGTTTGAGAAATTAATCCAACTTCAGAAGGGTCACCTAAGATTGCTTCGGTTTTTTTTAAATAATTTTTAAGCTATTTTTTTAATTTTATCCTTTAAAATTTATTTAATTGGATATTGAACTCTCTCTTTTATATGCTTTCTACATCCTTTATTTTACCCTTTATTTTTTCATTTGATTGGGTTATCTTCGGTTTTTTTATTTGTTGTTTATTATTAAATTTATTTTTTAAAATAAATTTTATTCTTGAATTAAATAGAATTAATTGATTGAATATAGATGGATGCTCACTTCATTGTGTTTTGTTCGGTTTGCTTTTTCGAAGCATTGCTCTAACAGCCAATGTGACTTCTTTCAATGTTGTAGTGCAACCATTTGCAATAGGGTTTGAACCACCGCAACAAACTTCTTTGGTGGTTGGCAATGTCCATAGTGGAATGACAATGAGTCTCTAACAATATATATTTTTTTGGGTATGATATCAGTGGATTTGTTTAGTTAATTGTTGCCAATTTGTTTTTACAGGTTGTACCGTTGCCTACAATTTAAATTATATTATTAGATTACTCGATCTTACATGATTCAGTCAAGTTAATGACTTGAATATCAAGTTTTTTTTTTATTTCTTAAAAAAACACTTCAGTAATGTGAGTGTTCCTTTTTAATATTAAAATAAATTTGAACTAACTTGTGACATATCACCGATCACTGATCTAGTTAAATTATCATGAATATAAAATATTAAGATGACTCTTTTTTTATAATTATTATTTTGGTTATTTTTTAAAAAAACATAACTGTAATTTTAATGTTTTTTATTAAAAAAAGTAGAACCAAAGAAGAAGAGAAGATAGTTTTATGTTAATCCGGTGCGTAGCGATGATGGTGTGCTCCAGGAGAACCTTATTAATTCGTAATTAATATGCGAGGTGGGGGCAAGAAACACGTTTGTTTCACGGTCGAGATATGGACTGTCGAGGATTCAGCAAAATGATAAACCATAGGCTATCACGGCGTTGGAATCTTGCGGTTATCAATTTACGTAATTAAAATGTCTTGTTCGCTTCCCCAAAGAGCTTGGATTGGATGGTGACACTCTCCTGCCTTGAGTCATCAAAACCTAACTTAACCACCGCAATTCAGTTCGTTATGTTTTTTCGAATTTCACTTCAGTTCGGTTTGAAAATTTATCAAACTGAAAAAACCAAATCCCCTCCTTTTCATTTCATTTTTTTTCTCAAAATATAATAATAATAAAATGAGATATTTTAAATTAGAAAACTGAAAACCAAAAACT
>Ga0325411_1001718_pt1 | contig 24530 bp, 20 predicted proteins | sample PopdelMetagenome_13_FD_206181 | JGI IMG/M metagenome (GOLD analysis project Ga0325411, IMG submission 206181) | Populus deltoides microbial communities from Bellville, Georgia, United States - Xylem-PdIQD-R4 | ecosystem: Host-associated > Plants > Phyllosphere > Stem > Wood/Secondary xylem... | reverse complement strand
GTTCCTTTAGAACTCACAGGAATGTGTTTGGAAACAAAATGTTGTCATGTCTGGAATACTTTTATTTGCAGACCTTTGGAAGTTTTTAGTCAAAATATGTCTGCCTAGAAGGTTTAGTTGCAGCAAACTCATACTTTTACATCTGGTTACATCAATCTCAGGTTGGCTGGATTTTGAATGGTAGTTCTGTCGCTGGTACTTTTACATCTGGTTACATCAATCTCATGTTGGCTGGATTTTGAATGGTAGTTCTGTCGCTGCTAGGAATTTTTTTATTTGTCTGTCAAGTAGTTTAAACCTTTAAGTTCAAATCAACAGTTTGCATGGACAGACATATCAAAAAGCAGTGATTTATTAGTCTTGCATGGTATTTTAATCCTGCTTCCTATGTTTCCTTGTACATACATGCATGGCAATAATTGATGCAGGGCAAAAGAGATTTGAAAATAAAGTAATAAGTTAAGAAGAGAGAAAAGAAGAAGCTACAAAGAAGAAGCCAAATAAAGAGGAGTTGAAGAAGATAAAGAATAGGGGTTGAAAAAGTCTGCAACTTTGTAATTTTTATTCAATTCATCAACAATGGTCTAACATTTAGAAAAGTATGATATAGATACTAAAATTCTAACTAGAACAACCAATTGAGTTTATAATCAACTGAATAAAATTCCCAACAATAATTAAATCAAGCTCAATAAATAAAGTCAAATTAATAAAACTCAACAAAAAGTTAAAATAAATTAAGCCAAACCATAAGCTAAACCCAATCTTTCAATGGTCTGGGCTACCCTCTATCGTCTTTGATCATATAAGTACGTAAACAATGTCTTGGGTTTGGTGTCGGAAGATGACCCTTTTCTTTTTTCTTTTCTGGTTTCTAGGATTGTGGAAGTTCAGTTTCCCCTTCCCTTGCTAATTATGTGGAAGTTTCTTTGTGTAGGGTTCGCGTGGCAAATGAACTAGGTGCAGGCAATGCAAAAGGTGCCAAATTTGCTACCATCGTGTCATTATTGACCTCTCTAGTGGTTGGACTATTGTTTTGGTCAATTGTCATAGCCTTCCCTGAGAAGCTTGCGATGATTTTCACCTCTAGCTCCTTTGTTATTTTAATGGTTAATGAGTTAGCAGTCTTGCTGGCATTCACCATTCTGCTCAATTGCATACAGCCAGTTCTTTCAGGTCAGAAACAAAACAAGAATTTGATATTTAGAATTGAAACGCAAATGGTATTTAGAATTACTATGGTTTTGATGGCCGTGTACTGTTTTCCAGGTGTGGCAATTGGATCTGGTTGGCAAGCATTAGTAGCTTATATAAACATAGGAAGCTACTACATAGTCGGGGTGCCTCTTGGGTTCTTGTTGGGTTGGTTGCTCCACTTTGGTATTAAAGTGAGTGCAACCATGTTGTTACTAATATGAGCATATTCATATTATTCACATTGAATGGAAGCTAAAAATTTGAATTCTCAAGCTGAAATGTTGCGATTGTGTTAAAAAGTACATTTTACAAATCCCAGAATAATTGTTTTCCATGCGGAAACTTTCAGCTGAAACAACAGTTTCTAAAATGCTTGTTTGAAATGTATCGTTTTTCTTCTCTTTGAAACAAGATTCCTATGCCTAAATTAAATGAGAACTGGACAGGGTCTCTGGGCTGGAATGATATGCGGAACTGTGGTTCAAACGTTGGTACTCTCTGTCGTCACCATGAAATGTGAATGGGAGAAGGAGGTAACCCTATTGGAATACTTTTCCCATGCATTTGTTTCAATTTTTCCTTGGTTGGTTAAAGTAGTTTACAGATTATTCTACACTATGATTTACAGGCAGATAAAGCTCAAATCTACATAACTAACGAAGAAGCCTCAACCTAATGAAATGTTGATTGGGAATGTCTATTGGCTTGTGGCTATGAAGACTGAAGAGAAATGGCCTGGTTCAACTACAAGAGTCTCAGAGGGGACCACAATTGAGCAGTGGCGTTTTTACTAATTTTGCACCTATACCGTCTAGCAATGCCTGTGAAAGAAAATTGTTTTACAGTAAATTATGGTTCCATGCATCAATCATTTGTCCTTCAGTCCTTAGTGCAAATAGAAATGGTTATCTTTCCTTGTAGCTGAACTTGCATTTGTTAAAATTTGATTTGACCTGGTGTTTCTAGTAATAGGATCATTGCGATCCCCTTTCTTATCAGATTGTTCTTCTTTTTGTTGGGTTCCATTGTGGACGGGTGCAAGTGCAAACTCAAAGACCGGCGTTCTGAGGATGAATTGACCTGTCATGCTCTAAGCAACGGCCTCTAGGATGAATGATCCGCCGCTTGGGGACTCGAATTGGAATCAAGATACACCCCCCACCAATCTCTCAGCCTAACGTTGCTTAGTTCTTTTTAGCCGCTGAGATATCGCCAAAATCAACAGCTCTTATCTTCTAGCCATTGCATCGCAAATCTGACAACATTATTATACTTGTCGTTTTTTCCAGTAAAAGTCAATAGCCAAAAATCATTATCTTGTACGGTATGGAGGGAGAAGACTGCAAAAAAAAGCAGACGATTATCTTGTGCAGAATGTCACGTCGATGATATTAATTCCATCCCAAAAGATTCAAAATTTATGGAAACGGCTCGTGGTGTCTCTTGCTTGGATGCTCTGTCGCTTGATTATCAAGTGGCAAGAGAAAAATTAGCTGGACGAATGATATTTACTTTTGACACTATTTTGGTACGAAGATACCTTACAGATTTTACAGTCCAGAGGGAAAAACCCAAGCCACATGCATTGTGACCAGTTAAGGGCATAGTTAAGGGCATTGGGACCAGATTTTAGTACACCAAATACTTGACATTGTAGTCATAGCTCTCAAACCTATCTTGGATTTTGACCAGTTAAGGGCTCGTCTTACTAAAATCATCTTATGTCAATGTCGAATTTTTTTTTAAAATAAAATAATATTATTTTAAATAAAAATAAAAAATAAAATTTTAGAATTAATACAATTGAATTTCACTCAAATTTAATTAAGTCATTCAAATTTAATGGGGTCAATTTTCAAAATAATTAAAAAAAAATCTGATTCAAATCAAGTAAGTTACTGAGTTGATTTATCAGACCACTCTAATAACTATAAGTTTAAAATGTTTCTTAATGTATACAAAGTAATTGGTTTTGTATAGATTAGCCCCTCAATTTTTATTGCATTTTCAATATCTTTTAATTTGTTTATTTTTCAACATGAAATTAATAAAGTTGATGAAATAATATATCTTTCAATTCCTTATATCTCAATCGAACTCTAAATTTTAATAAATCCTTAGCATTCATACTTTGATCGTATTAAAATTTATAAAAAAAATTATTTCACCCAAAAAAAAAAGTCCAACAAACACTTAGCTTAACTCAATATAAAATAAAAAAAAATTAGCACCATAAGATAGTGTGATTGTCTTAGAGTTAGAATTATAATTATAATTTTGACAGAAAATAAAGTGTTATAGTATTATATACTTTATTATATTGATCTTTATTTTTATACAACTAATGCATATATTTTTTTTTCAAGAATGAGAATTTAAAGAGATGATATAACACTATGTTAACAATATTAGCTAGTTATGGTTTCATTAAAATAGATCGAATATTTTCTTACATAAAAGATTTATAATTTGAGAGTATATACTTTGTCAAATTTTTCCTATACTCTGTATAAAAAACTTATAAATTCAAGGAATAAAATGTCAGAAAAAAAAAACTTAGGGTAATCCTAATTGGAAAACAAGATCGTTAAATGTGAACTTCACAGAGACAGTATTTAATTTATTCATGTTGCAGAATTTGATTTTTATATGGTAGTTGTGCTAATTTTTAACTACTCATGGTATAGAAGAATGTTTAGGGAGCTTTTTAAAATTTTGATAAGATAATTGTTTATAAATTTTATTATGACTGAATGAAGGATCCAAAGGTGAGAAAATAAATTAAATTATTTTAAATATTTATAAAAATCGATCTAAGCTAACCTAACTAGGTTTTTTTTTGGATAATCTTGCTTAGAAATTTTTTTTAAAAAATCAGATTGGTATTGGTTTTGAAATTTAAAAGCAACGAAAATTGAGCCTAATTAATAATAAAAAAAACTACTATTAACTAAACATTCATTAAATCAAAATCTACTAAAAAGAAGAAGAAGAAGCTCAACTAGAAGGAATTAAATTAGGCTTATTTGATTTTAAACAATATATTTAAATAAAATTTTTTGATAAGTTGAAATTTTGGTCCAAATTAAACCGTTTAAACCGGTGCTCAAGATACTTAATTGAGATTATTTGCTTTTGTACTAATTTACTCCATATTTTAATGTGCTACTTGGGATACGTTGACTTTTTTTGATGCAGTTACCTTTCAAGATATGTTAAAATCAGATTTTAATGGTTTGTAACTTGATCCAACAAAAACCTGGCTTGGAGAACCAAAGTTATACACAATTATCACTCTCACCCTACGCCTATAAAGAAACTCAAATGAGTAGTATAAAATCACAACAAAATTGATCAATTATTTAAAGAGTTTGTAAGTTCAATTAAAAATTTAGTATGAGAATCACTCAATTATGCAAAAGATAATAAGAATGTTATTTTTTTATTATTAAAAATAGTCTTTTTTTTTAAGTTTCTACAATATACTAGAAAGCATCTTAAATCTAATAGGATATCCTTAATGAATATGGATAAACCTAACAACTAATAGTAATCAAATAAACCTAAATTTAAATAAAATCCCTAATATCTTTAAAAGGCTTAATAATAACTAAAAAATAAATAAAATAATAGCCCAACTAATTTAAATAAGAATAAAATTGTTTTCGTAATTTGCTGGCAAGATCGTATGGTTCTCTCTCGTCTTAATGAATTAGAAGAGATTCCATATCTCACTGGAAATCTATGGATATCTACTTTCTAATTCAACTAGAATCGCATTAAAATTCATTTTGTAGCTTTAATTACAATCAAAATAGTAGCTGAAGGTCAAAACTAACATGTTTGAATCTTCTTATTCCAATCCTTTTGTAATCTCTTAATGTCCACCTATAAGTCCTTTTTAAACATGAGTTAAATTATTCAAGGCTTGTACTTCATTATTTAATATCTTTGTGAAGCCCACCTTAGCTTTTGTGTTTTGAATAAACCCATTGAAAGTCTATTTGAACATCTTAAGAGATCTCTTGGTGTTGCTTGGATCACATCATACTCTCTCTCCTCGAAATGATTTATCCTCGAATCATCACCTACATAAAATAAAGAGAGATTAGAAACATTAAATGTAGCACTAACATCATACCCAACTGATAGATCCACTTTGAAAGCATTATCATTAATCCTCTCTATTATCTGAAAAGGATCATCTTCTCGAGGCATCAATTTTAATCTCTTTTGTTTAGAAAACCTTTCCTTCCTCATATGCACTAAACTCAATCTCCTAGTTTAAACCTTATTAATACGTGTCCTTTATTAGCCTTGAATACATATTTCTCGTTCTTTTTTTTTTCTACATGTTGTTGTATTTTTGTATGTAAGTCTTTCACCACTTGTACTTTTTTATTACCATTAAGACTAAACATTTCATTAACATGTAAAGAAATCAAATCTAGTGGTGTTAAAGGATTAAAACTATAAACAATATGAAATGATGAATAATCAATAGTAGAATGTACACCACGGTTATATGTAAATTCAATAAATGACACACAATCTTTTTTATTTTTAAGATTTTTTTGAATGACAACTCTTAATAATTGAGTTGAAGTCATGTTTACTACTTTAGTTTGACTATTTATTTATGGATGACAAGTAGTATAAAATAAAAGTTTACTTCCTATCTTACCTCACAAAACCTTCTAAAAGTAGCTCAAAAACCTAACATCTTGATCAAACATAATTATCTTGGAACACCATAAAACCAAACTACCTCCCTGAAGAATAGATCTGCTATATTCGTTGCATCATCAATTTTATGCAAGATATGAAATGTGTCATTTTAGAAAATCTATCTACAACAACAAATATAGAATCTCTTCCTTTCCTTGACCTAGGAACAAGTGAAGGTATAAATAACCCATGAGACTTCACTTTAGACTTAGCTTGTTTACATGTTATGCACTTATCACAAATTCTTTGCACATCTCTTTTCATGTGAGGCCAATAAAAATGTTCATGTAAAACTTCTAAAATCTTAGTAGTCCTAAAATGTCTCATTAATCCACCACCATGAGCTTCCCTTACAAGCAATTCATGCATTGAACAATTAGTCACACATAATCTTTTATCTTTAAGTAAAAATTCATCATGCCTAAAAAATCTATTAGTTGTCGCAAGTTCACATGGAAATAAATTTCACCGAAATTAGTATCAAGATATAATTCTTTCATATACTCAAATCTTAAAAGTTTAGTATTCAAAGTATTAAGATGAATATTTCTTCGCGATAATACATTTGCAATTATATTTTCTTTACCCTGCTTGTATTTGATGACATATGAGAATGTCTTAATAAATTCTACTCACTTCACATGTCTATAATTCAACTTACCTTAACTTTTCCAATGTCTTAAAGATTGATAATCATTATGAATCACAAACTCCCTAAGCCAAAGATAATATTGCTAAGTCTTCAAAGTCCTCATTAATGCATACAACTCTCTATCATATATTGCATAGTTTAGAGTTACACCATTAAACTTTTCACTAAAATATGCTATGAGCTTTTTATCCTGCATTAAAATAGCTCTGATACCTATATCTAAAGCATCACATTCAATCTCAAAAGTTTTTGCAAAGTTAGGCAAAACAAGTAATGGAGTCGAAATAAGCTTTTCTTTTAACAAATTAAAAGCTTTCTCTTGTTCAATTTTCCATTTAAAACCTACTATCTTCTTTATAATTTTAGTTAATGAAGCAAATATTGTACTAAGATGTTTCATAAATCTTTTATAGAACTAGCCAATTCAAGAAAACTTTTTACCTAATTTACTGTCTTAGGTGTGGGCCACTCTTTTATAGCCTTATCCTTAGCTTTATCCATATTAATTCCTTTTGCATTAACAACATATCCAATAAAAACAATCTTTTCCATGCAAAAGTCACATTTCTTTAGATTATCATACAAACTTTTCATTCTAAGCATATCAAGTACCTGCCTTAAATGATATATATGCTTATCCAATCCTTTACTGTAAATCAATATATTATGAAAGTACAAAATTACAAACCTACCAATGAATGCAAGTAATATATGGTTCATCAATCTTATAAAAGTACTAGGCACATTAGTTAGTCTAAAAGACATAACTATTCACTCATATAAACTATATTTAGTTTTGAAAGTATTTCATTCATCACCTTCTTTCATTCTAATATGATGATATCCACTTTAAAGATTAATTTTGAAAAACATACAAGATCCATACAATTCATCAAGCATATCATTTAATTTAGGGATATGATGTCTATACTTTATTGTTATTTCATTGATTGCTCTGCAATTAACACGCATTCTCTAAGTACCATCTTTCTTAGGTACTAAAAGTCTGGGAATAACACATGGACTTATGCTCTCTCGAATATAATTTTTCAACATTAACTCCTCCACTTGCATTTGAAGCTCATTTGTTTCCCCAAGATTACTTATATAGGCTGGTTTATAATGAATAGCTGAACCTGATACTAGGTCAATCTGATGTTTTATTCCTTTTATAGGTGGCAATCCACTTAGAATTTCATTAGAAAATACATGCTCAAATTCATGTAACAAAGAAACATAAATACTAGGAACACAAGATCAAGTTTGTTAGTGTTAAAGTATGCCTCTTTATATAAAAGTAAAATCATAGGCATATAAGAAAAATAGGCATATGTAAGATCACTTCGTTTTGCATAAAAATTAAAATGTTTCCCTTCTTTTCCTACACTCTCTTCTTTTCTCACTCTTTCTTTCTTCTCTCCACTCATTTCTCTCCACACTTGGCCTTCCCTTTATTTTTTCTTTTTCTGGCCAAAGCCTTCAAATTTTTCTTTAATGACAAAACTTCACCCTTTGGTGTTTCACACTTAGGGTTCATTTTATTTTCAATCAGCCTTACATAATTGTAACAAGGCATACTTGACTTTTTTTTGCTTTCTTCAACTTCAATTGATGGTGTTTGGAAGATTTTACTATTTGTTGTTGGAAACAAGAGGGTTCTTTTTTATTATGCTTATTTTTTCTATCAAATATGATTTTTCATTGTTTGTTTCACTTCAAAAAGAATTTGGTCAGAGAGAGTGTATAGTCATTCCTATAAGGAATATTTATAGACTCGACTAATCAGAGCTTTGATGATAATGGGTTCGAGTAGACTTTTCACGTTGAGTATTTTCTCACTAAACCTTTGGTGATATGCTCTAGTTCTTTTATATTCTTATTTTGTGATGATGAAGAATTCAATTATGTTCTTTTTAGCTAGTATTTTTATACTAAAATGGTATATGAGTTTGGCATTGTCATGAGAACCTAGTGGATATAAGATCTAAAAACCCACAGTCAAATTGACTCTTCCCAATAAAGCTAAGATTAGGTTTGAAGTTGAGTTTGGCATAACAATAACCTATACTGAGGCACCAAGACTATAAGTAGCTGAACCATCACCCAAGCCTATAAAGAGACGTGAACACGAAGTATAAAAAATGCCAAGAAACTTGATTAATTATTCAATAAGTTAGAGTAAAATTATGCTTGTTAGAGTAAAATTATGTATTAGGAAAAAACAAACCCAAAATTATCTCTAATGCCAAAATCAATTAGCCCATCATTCCAAAATGATTTGGCCTAAACCGACCGGTTTTGGTTCGGTTTTTTATCTAAAAAACAGGAAAAACCTATATGCATTTTTTAGGGCTTTTTTGGCTTTATTAACACAATGTCACCACGAAAAAACTGAAGCTTCTCCATTATAAAAGGATGCATAGCAACCACAAAGTTATCATCATTGATCGTCTCGTCAATAACACGACGATTGGCAGACTTTTTTTGCTCTAAAATTGCAATAAAAAAAATATTTCTTACCACTTTTCCTATAATTATTTACGCATAAACAAGTTTGGTTACCACATAGTGAAGACACTAAATCAAAACCTAGTAACCAAAAACTCAACGAGCATATAGTGCAACAAATCCATTCTCGATTCTTTCAAAACACAGTCAAGGCATATAAGCTAATAAGAATAAACCAAACAATCATTCTTCAAAAAAAAGAAACAAAAAACCTCATATATTATAAAAGTTAGGGGTTTTTCTGTTTACATATAAACAAACTAACAATTACATCATAAGCAAAAGAAAAGGGTAGATGAAAGTTGAAACATACGAGTCAATGGAAGAGGAGGGCTGACTAGAGCTTGGATCCTCCATTGATTTTGAGATTTTTCTATGGTTAATGAAATTGAGAGTGGTCGTCTAAATTTAAATGTTTGATTTGCCTGTATTCTTCTCTCCTAGGGGTGTGAATATTTATATTATATATTTGCAGTGTTGGAGGTGGACATTGTTTAGGGTTAGCAGAGAGCCAGAGAAGGGGGCAGCGGGTGCTTTTGCTTTGGCAATTTGTTAGGGTTAGGCAAGAGGGGGGAAAAAGTTTCTATTTATACTAGTGGAAATGGAGCTTGCTAGTTAGGGATCTTTTTTTTTGAATCGGTTCGGTTCGGTCCGGGTAAACCGATTTTTGCATTACAAAACCGAAAACCGAACTAGGATTTTTTCTAAATATTCTAATCGGTTGAATCGGTTTTTTTCTCAGTTTGGTTTTTCCGGTTATTTTTTTGTCGGTTTTCTTAGTTTATTCGGTTTATCGATTTTTTTAAACACCTCTAATGATGATTGGCTTCGGCTAATGGTATCTGTAAGAGATGACGAGTTTCATTTTGTGATTAGTTTTGGTTAATGACATCTAATACAGATGACCGAGTTTAGATATTGCGATTAGCTACGACTAAAAGCATTCAAGGTGGATGACCAGGTTAAAGTGAAGTAATTAACTCCGACCAACGATTAAATTTCGACCCCACAATTCCTATGGAGAGGTTGAGGCATATGGGTAAGAATAATACATTTAACAAAATAATAAGGATTGTACAATGCATATGAGAAGTAAATGAAAGAATGTACTCATTTTCAGTTGCTAACGAAAAGTAACGATAACGTTCTTGTAGCTGTTTATTATCATATTTAGATTATTTACAATTCTTGTATCGATGTTGTTTTTGTAACAGGGACATCACACAATCAAGGTGCGTAGGAAAGTCTGTTCCACAGGTTCATATATTTTGAAAGGTGGTATGTAATAGTATGTTTTTAGGTGTTATGTATTTGATAAGAACGAACGAACTAGTTGAATATTTGTCATTTGACAATTTTTGTAAAGACTTGTATCAAAAATTGTAATGGAATACAGATGCGAAAGTACGATCTTGTAAACATAATGTGGTGAATGCATGTATGTGATATTCTCTCTTATGAGAATGTTGTATTGTGAAATCACATAAGTATTGCACTACATTAAATGATAAACCTTAAATACCGTTACGAGGATGTATATTGTCACTTTTATAGGATGTTGTTTTACATTATCCTATGTATGTTGTGCCTTGGTAATGAATAGAATGCATTTATAAATTCGTAGAATGATATTGTGAAAAGTATCGAGAACTTAACGACTTATAAAAAAAAATTCCATCGATTCTTTTTGGCTATGAAAAAGTCGGGTCGTTACATGTTAGTGTAATTTGGATCGTATCATCCCCTCTCTCCTCAAAATAATTTGACATCGAATCATCTCTTGCATTAAACAAAGAGAGATCATAAACATTAAAAGTAGCACAACACCATACTCACCTGATAGGTCTACTTTATATGCATTATTATTAATTCTTTCAAGGATTTGGAATGACCTATCTCTTCTTAGCATCAATTTAGATCTCTTGTGTTAAGAAAATCTCTTCTTTCTCATATGCTTCCAAACCCAATCATTTAGTTAAAAAATAACCCTATTTCACCCTTTAACCCTATTTCACCCTTTATTAGCTTTGAATGTATATTTCTCATTCTTTTATTGTATTTTTTGTCTCCCATTCTTAAGGAGATCCTTTACTACTTGTGCTTTTCTATTGCCACCAAGACTAACCTTTTCATCAATAGTTAAAGGTAACAAATCCAAAAGTGTCAAAAGATTAAAGCCATAAACAATGTCAAAAGAAGAATAATTAGTAGTAGAATGCACACTCTTATTATAAGCAAATTAAATAAATGACAAACAATCTTCCTAGTTTTTCAAATATTTTTTAATGATAGTTCATAACAATGTAGTTAAATTTCTACTAACTACTTTAGTTTGACCATTTGTTTATTAATGAAAAATAGTAAAAAATAAAAATTTTATTCCTAATTTCCCCCATAAACCTTCTAAAAGTAGCTAAGAAATTTAACTTCACGATCAGACATAACACTCTAGGTACCTTATAGAGCCGAACTATCTCCTTAAAAAAAGAAATCTGTTACGTTAGTTGTATCATCAGTTTTATGATAAGATATGAAATGTGCAATCTTATAAAAATTAACCACAACTATAAACATATAATCCCTACCCCTTTTTGACCTAGGTAAACCTAGCACAATATCGATAGATATATCAACCCAAGGTTCTTTACGCATTGGCAAAGAAGTATATAAACCATTAGGTAAAGCTTTAGACTTATTTTCTCTACATGCTATGCGTCTATCAAAAATTCTTTGCACATCTCTTTCATTTTAGGCCAATAAAAATGCTCATGTAAAACAATTAAAGTATTAGCAACCCCAAAGTATACCATTAATCTACCCTTATGAGCTTCACGAACTAGCAATTCACGCATAAAAAAATTAGGCACACATAACGTATTTTATTTAAATAAATATCCATTAACCCTATAAAACTTATTAAAGGTTGGATGTTCACATACAACATATACTTGGCTGAAATCAAAATCCTTAATATATTAATCTTTCACATACTCAAATTCTAATAATTTAGTGTTTAGAGTTGAAAGAAGTACATACATTCACAATAATGCATCAACCACTATGTTTTTCTTAATAATGTATAGGAACATTTCAATGAACTCTACTCACTTGACATGCTAATAGTTCAGATATCATTAGCCTTTAAGATATTTCTATGACTTTTGATCAGTTTAGATCATGAATCTATTAGACCATAAGTAATGTCGCCAAGTTTTCAAAGTTCTTACAAAAGCATAAAGCTCCTTATCATAAGTAGAGTAATTCGATGTTGCACCATTAAGCTTTTAACTAAAATAAGCTATGGGTTTTTATCCTGTAATATTGTTAATGACACAACAATCAAAACATATCTGTTACGTCCCATTCTTTTTCAGTACTATCAATATCGGAACTGCACATGGACTTATAGTTTTATCTTATGTACCCTTTTATCATCAATTATTCCACTTGCCTTTGAAGTTCCTTTTTCATCAGGATTACTTCTATAGGGTGGCTGATTAGGTATAAATGTTTGAGATACAAAATCAATTTAATGCTCAATTCCCCTAATCATTGACAATCCACTAGGTAACTCATCAAGAATGATATCTTTAAAATCTTGTAATAAAGAAACACAAACAATAGGAAAATAATGATGAAAGGTCATTAGTGTTAAAATATATCTTCTTATACCCAAGTAAAATCATAGGTATGTCAAAAAAATAAGATTTCTTAATCTCGCTTCTCTTTTCATAAAAATTAACATGTTTCTTTATGTTTTCCACACTCTACTTTTCTCATCTTTGCTTGCTTCTCTCTTCTTTTAGCCATTTCATGACCATTTTGGTTGATCCAAAACATAAAGTGGTTTTAATAAATTTATGGGTCCTATTTATTTACTTATCCATAGGTTTTTTTTTTAATAAAAGACATTGAAAATTATGAAATAGATGCAAATGCATTGAAAAATTATTTTTTGAATGCTTTATTTAAAAAAAACATCAAGAAGAGAAAAATAGTAAAAAAACAAAAACAAAAAATAAGCATGTGAATTGCTAAAAACATGTTTTTTGGAATTTTTTGCCCTTTTTGGGTTTTGGGAAAAGTTTAGAAAAGGGATGAGTCAAAATTGAGTTATGATAATTAGAAACTTTTAGCTATTGTAGTTTAGTGACTAGTTCATTAATAAAATCTTCATTATAACAAGATGTGATGTTGAAATCTTTGATTGGAAGAGGAATTTTGAGAAATATATACTCTTTCTTCTTAGAGAATTCTCTCTTTTTTTTTTTCTGGTCTTTTCTCAGGCTTTCTCAACAAGGTTTTTATTCTATTAGTTTGTGTAAACCCCCAATCAAAAATAGATAAATTTGGGTTAAATAGAGTAATTATTAATTGAAAAATAATAAATTAGAGAGAAAATCTTATGAATTGGGATAAACATTTTTGGGAGATTAATTTAAAATTTAGAGAAACTAAAGTAATAAAATAGTATGTGAAATATTAGTTAACGATAAATCATGAAAACTCCCTGACCAAGTAAAAATAATAACTTGAAGGACAATTTTTTTTTTAAATTGGGTGATATTATATGTAAAATAGAAGGAGATGCCAAATAAATCAAAGCATGACCCTTTGCGTGAGAAACGTCAAATTTCAGTATCATCCTCGTGTACAATCATGCTATTGGGACTAAAAGTGGTAAGAAACTCAGAAAAGTTTTTATGATAATTATGAATAGGAATCTCCAAAGAATTAGGCTAAGACCCAAGATGATTTAAGTAAATTATATGGTATGCGAAATTTGGATTTTTGATGTGAAATTTTGGACTGTCCAATTTTACAATATTGAACGTATCTCCCAATCCAACCGTTTGATCAGATTGCAATTTTATGTGGGATCTTAAGACATAATGTTTTACCTTGGGTTACAATATAAGGTCAATCGAAGTTCGGAAAGGTCATAAAAATAAAGACACAATGTCTGATCAGTGCAATAAATTGAAATTTATAAGGGATAAATTGGGGTATAATAGTAATTGATCCATAAAACCTAATGTCATTATGCTTGCTGCTACTGTTCATGTGGAAAAACAGCTAAAAAAAAAGAAAGAGGCTTCTCTCATACCTCTCTTCAAAAATCACTTGAGAAATCTTTTCAAATTATGAGATTGAAGTTTGGAAATAGGTTTGTAAGGAGAGAAATACTTTTAGGCCAAAATTAAAAAGCTTGGTTGGAGGATAGGAACTTCAGGGATAAGTATGGGTGATGAAGAGGAAGAATAATTGAAGAAGAAATTGGTAAGAATTCTTTAATTTGAACTTGAAATTATTGATAAAAGTGTTCTTCCTTAGTTTTCCCCTTTGATTTTATAATTAGTAAAGGATAATTGAAAAACCTTCAATGTTGTGATTCTAGGGTTCTTGAAAATGTGTAGGAAATGCAAGTTTCTTTGAATATGGAGTAATGATAATGGATGTAGTGATGCATAAATACACTTAGTGTGCTTGTCAAATTTATCTCTCATGTAATTAAAATTGACAATCTTACTAGCCAACTTTTAGTCGACATTACAACTTGAAAACAATGTAATTTGGAGTTAGTGTCTGTATAAAAGTTATATGTATGAATGCTATCTTTTAAATGGAACTAGTCTCGACTTATTTGGAGTTGTATAACTCCATATATTATAAATACACCGAGTAAAGGTCCAGACCGATATAGTACTAGATAGATTTTGGGTGCTACTATAATTGTTAATTTTGAGCCTTAAAACAATATAATTTGGAGTTGGTATCTTTATAAAGGTTATAGGTATGGATGATATCTTTCAAATGAAACTAGTATTGACTTATTTGACCAAATGCGTGAATTTTGGGAAAAGAAAAGTTAGAATGGCTTAGTTTTTGTTGATGATTTTCAGTGTCAAAATGACTTAATATTTTCGTTGATGATTTTCAGTGTTAGAATGACTTAGTTTTCGTTAATGATTTTCAATGTCAAGATGACTTAGTTTTTGTTGATGATTTTCAGTATTAGAACTTAGGTTTCGCTCATAATTTTCAATGTCAAAAGAACTCAGTTGTGTTGACAATTTCAGTGTCATAATGATATAATTTTTGTAGATGACCTTCACTAAAATTAGAAATGAATATCTTGTTACAATATTACCATTGTACAATTATATAAACATGGGAGACGTTTGAATGAATGTATGTGTGTTCTGGTATTTGAGTGGAAATGATCTTTGACATTACCTAAATAAAAATATACTAAGTAATTATCATTTTATGTATTAGGAGGCGTGACTGAGATCAAATATTTGATTAGACGAGGACACACTACGGGAGGGCAGGTAAGTGGTCTCTACCTTTAACTAATTATTATTAAATTCTCGAAGTATTTATACATAATATTGCTACTCGATTTCAATCGATTAAAATTACTCATGAAACACAATGAATAAAATGATGTGATTAGTTTTAGCTAATGGTATCCATATTGGATAACTGGGATTAAATGATATGATTAGCTTCGGCTAATGGTATCCATATTGGATAACCAGGATTCATTAATGAGATTAGCTTCGGCTACTAGTATCTATATTGGATAATCAAGATTAAATGATGTGATTAGCTCCAACTAATGATATCCATATTGGATAACCAAGATTCATTGATGAAATTAGCTTTGGCTAATAGTATCCATATTGGATAACTGGGATTGATTAATGAGATTAGCTTCGGCTAATGGTATTCATATTGGGTAGCCGAGAATAAGCATTGAAAATTAGCTTTGGCTAATGATATCCATGTTGGATAGCTGTAAGTAAAGGATAAGGTTAACTCCGGTTAATGAGGTCCATATTAGGATTATCAGTAATGAGTGTTGTGAACCATCTCATTTGAAAGCATTTACTAATACGATGAAATAAAGAGTATGATGTGTTATTCACAATCGAAATTAATGTTTAAAGAACCATATACAAAATTGATCATAGTTAGGAATGAATAGTTAGGCATGGAAGAATCCTATATGTACAAGGATTCCTAGACCATAATAATTATCATCAGTTGTTTATTGAACATAGCTCAAATAAAATAATGCGATATAAGGTTGTATGAAGATGTGGAGTAAAATATTAAAAATAGCTCGGTAGAAAGATATTAATAGTCGAATTTGTTGGCAATCAAACGGGTTTCCCGGAATTATTGGCATCCGCGAGGAGATGATCAGATTATACTTAGTGGCTATAGTATCGGCAACTAAGGATGAGATAGGAATGATACATTGTGGTCTGAGTGTCAGTGACTAAGGATAAGAAATGAACGATACTTAATTACCACAGTATCAGTGATTAACGACAATATATAATTGATTGTTGACAACTAATTACCAATATCTATGAATATAGCAACTTTTAATGTTTAGTTGCCTAAAAGAATGATGACCAAGGAAGCACAGTACGATTTGGTTAATTATAAGATGATGATGTAGATTCTCCTTTCCATATGCTTTTATTTAAGTTGACAAATCCTCTAAATTAAATCATGGACAATAAAAGTTACTTCCCAGCTGTCCCTAATAAAAAGGGAATTCATGTGGTTGTCTTTGTTTTGAATGGAGACCATTGTGTTGTTGTTTCCAATTAGTAGAAACCATGGTGTTGTTGTTTCCAAATATGGAAATCATTGAAACTATCTTTGATTGTATAATGAAAACCATTGTGTAAGACCATTAATCGATGCTTAAAAAAGTATATGACAGGGGAGGTTGATTGGCAACTTAAAACATAATATCGTTTGATGTATTACTAAGTCAAAGTAAATGTTAATGGGGTGATAATGTAACAAACAGTTGTGATACCTAGAAAATAATAAATATGATAATGTTACAAACAAATTATGTTAAGGTGACAAGTAAACATAAGATTAATACATGTGTTTACTTCAAGGATTGTACCCAAGAAAATCGATAACTAAGGAAATAAAATATTAATTATTGATTGAGGAATCAAAATTAAGAAAATGAGTTGTTATGTGGTGATGTATAGTCGGAAACTTTAGATTTGAATGTATTACGTAATTCATCATAAATGCAATGTCGAAAGTGACAAATATGAACTTATATGCCATAATAGCTAGTGTGTAATTATATATATATATATATATATATATATATATATATATATATATATATATATGTAATATATTTTAAAAGAATTTTGGATAAGCATATTGTTCTCTTTCCTTATGAAAAACCATGTACATGTATTTTATGACTAGATGTTAAATTTGTAATGTTATTTTAGTTGCAATGATGAGCACAAGTATTATCATATGAGTTGAGGTCTTATTGAACTTGAGTTGAATATTTTGAGCAAGATTGTTTAAAGTGCTAATAGACATAATGATTCATTTGCCTCATAAAAATCATGAGCATAAGTCTTCTTGACGACTAATAACTCTTATAATGCTATATATATTGCAGGTCTATGTCATGAACTGGGCTAGCACTGATTATGTCATTTTACTATTTATAATTTTGTTAGGTATATGTTTTATGTACTACGAATACTTAAATTGCGTTAATAAATTCAAATTGAAATGTAGTAAATTGTATGATTGTATTTCTAGCATTTGACTATTGCATCTCTTTTGTTGTGTATGTGTGTGTGTGTATTCATCACACATATGTTTTAAGTAAATGAAAAATGAAAAAAAATATAAGATGAATTGTGAGAAACGATATGAAAGAATCAAATGAAGAAACAATTGAATTGGTAAGTGACCGAAGGTTACTGCGTGTATGCAATAGAGTTATTTGATATCGTGTTGCCTAAGAGGATAAGAAAAGAACTAAGAAAATGTATAAGTTATAGGGAAAACTCTACTGTAAATTTGGCAAATCAAAGAATCTATAATGGGAAGTATTGTTAGCAGATTGCACAAATACAAATTTACCCCATTATACTCAGACATGATAATTAGAAATATAAAAGTTATATGGAAATTTCAGATCGTTACAGTTTGTCTTCCAATAGATTGAAGATAAAAGATTGGAATTGTCGTTTTGTTAAATGATAAGTGCAAAATATACATATGTTTTTATTCCTTTTACACTATGCTTTTTAATGTATTTTGAGCTTATTGGAAGATATTTTTATGAGTTTGACATGACTAAGAAACTGTGAATTAGTTGCTAAAATATAAGAATTTTTGCATTTTATATTTCAAATTGTGCTTCTTGTGACAAGTTTTTCACTGAGTTATAATTTCAGAATGTGAACGTGGACTAAATCAAAGTTAAAGTACACATTACAAGCTTTTCGGGAAGGTACTATGATCAGAAATCCAAGTTCATTTGGACCTCTAATCAGATCTTCAAAATTAAGATGCAATCCTACTTGCAATAGGATTCTCTACTTTTATATTATAGATTCAAACACGCATATCTTGAGTCTTAGACATCGAAATCATGAGATTTAAAAGCCTAAACTCATCTACACATCCAAGACTACAACTGTTATGAAGGATGCTAGGTTAGATAAAATTGTTTTGAAGGCGAAAATCTAGACGCAATCTAAAAGATGAGATTCATCCCCTGATTTGATGAGCAAAGCTAACGGTGTTGAGCATCCCACTATAATTGAAAGTTTGACATAGAAAATGTGGGGCATAGGATCCAAGAAAGGTGTGGGAAAAACAAGTGTTGAACTAAATTTCACTTCTGAAAAGAAATTATTGTTGGTTAATGTCTTTGATGTACTAGATATAAGGAAAAATCTTGTATCTACAAATTTGCTTTGTTAGAAGGGTTTTAAGGCTATTTTAAAGTCAAACAAGATTATTGTGTTAAAAAATGGACTATTTGTTTGGAAATGCTACTCATATGATGGGATGTTCAAACTTGGTATTAATAATAAAGTCAATGTTTCTATTTATATGATTGAGTTATCTTTATCTTTATGGCATGATCGTTTGACACATTTTAGTTTTAGATCATTAAAAAATATGGCTAAACATAATTTAATTTCTTATAATATTGAAGATAAAGGAACATATGAAATCTATATTTAAGCAAAGATGACTAGAAATATTTTTCCTAAAGTTGAAAGAAATACAAATTTATTAGAGCTTGTGCATTCTGATATATGTGAATTGAATGATATCTTAACTAGATGAGGAAATAAGTATTTTATCACTTTTATTGATGAATATTAAAGTATACTTATGTTTATTTAATGAAACATAAAGATCAAGTTTTTCAAATGTTTAAGAATTATAAATGAGAAGTTGAAAACCAAAAGGGAAAGAAAATTAAAATTATCAAGAGTGACAAAAGTTGTGATTATTTTTCCAAGGAATTTTATTCATTTTGTGAAGAAAATGGAACCATACATCAAACTAGTGTTTTATATACACCCCAACAAAATAGCTTGGCAGAAAGAAAAAATAAACACTTGTTGATATACTTAACTCTATGTTAACGAATGTCAAGTTGCGTACTAGTATATGGGGGGAGGGGGAGCTTTACTCATTGCTTGTCATTTACATAAATAATTCCTTCCAGAAAATTAAAAGTTTCTCCATAGAAATTATGGAAGAAAATAAAATCAAACTTAAATTATCTTAGAATTTAAGTTTCTTTTGCTTTTCATAGAGTTTTGAATCCTAAAAGGATGAAATTGGAACCTAGAGCTTTAAAGGATAATTTTGTTAACTATGCTAAAAACTCAAAAGTTGAATATTGGATTCAAGTTCTAATGTAATTGTTGAATCTAGAAATGTTGAATTCACCAAAAAAAAAAAATTTCAAACTGATTACAATTCAATTATTGAATGAAATAATAATTCTGATATTGAAATATAGTCAACAAATAATGCAGGTTCTTATCCAAGTTCTAGAAATAAAAGAATTAAAATGGATCTTATTGAACTTAGGAGAAGTCTGAGTGCTAGAAAAGAAAAAAACTTTACATCCAGATTATATATCTTTATATTCTATTGTTTTCTTAGTTGAAGGTAATAAGACTAATATTCTTAATAAGATATCAATCTTCTTAATAATAGAAGATAATCCTAAAACACACAAAGATGCAATGATGTTTTGAGATGTTGCTTTTTAGAAAGATGTAGTTAATGATAAGATGGATTGATTACAATACTTGGGTTATTGTTGATTTGCCTCCAAATTCCAAGGTAATTTGATGTAAATGGGTTTTTTAGAAGAAAATATAATGGTGATGGATCAATTCAAACTTTTAAAGTAAGGTTAGTAGCCAAGGACTCTAGACAAAAGGAATGAATATAATATTTTAATATATATACTTTGGTGGCTCATATAATATTTATAAGAGTACTTTTGGCTTTATCATCAATCTATAGTTTCTATGTACATCAAATGGATGTTAAAATAGCTTTTCTAAATGGTGAATTGGATAAGGAGGTTTGTATAGAACTACCAAAAGGTTTTGTTCTACCAAGAAATGAGCATAAAGTCTGCGAATTGATTAAATATCTATATAGATTGAAACAAGCACCTAAACAATAACATCATAAATTTGATTCTGTAATTTTAGAATATGGTTTTAAACATAATAGTGTTGATAAATGTATATATTCTAAATTTACAAATGATTTTTCTATGATAATATGTCTTTATGTGGATAACATGCTCATGATTAGTACTAACATGAATGATGTCAATGATATGTAGAAATATCTAACCTCAAAGATTTTAAAATGAAGGACTTAAATGAGGTAGATACAAATTTGCGTATCAAAGTAAGAAAACACAAAAAGGGTTTTGCTCTTTGTCAATCTTATTTTATTGAGAAAGTCTTAAATAAATTTAATTATTTGAATATCAAAGAAGCAAATACTCAGTTTGATGTTTCTTTTAAGTTGACAAAAAATACTGGTAGATCAATTGCTCAGATTGAATATGCTACTAAAATTGGTAGTTTAATATGTGTCATGCATTGTACTAGATCAAATATTGCTTTGACAATGTGCAAATTATTTAGATACACAAGTAATCCTAGTATGAATCGTTGGAAAGCAATTATAATAGTGCTTGGATACTTGAAAAAGACTATGAATTTTATATTATTTTATAATAATTTTCAAGTTATGCTTAAAGTTTATATTGATGCAAGTTCAATAACTAGTGCAAGTGATAATAAGTTAACTTCTGAATATGTATTTATTTTAAAAGGTAGTGTTATTTCTTGAGCTTCAAAGAAACAAACATGTATAATTTATTCTATAATTGAATCCAAGTTTATAACTCTAGCAGCTTTAGGTAAAGAGGCTGAATGATTGAGAAAAATGTTATTAGATATTAAGTTGTGACCACAACTGATGCAATCTGTCTCCTTATACGATGATAGTCAAATAACTATATCTAGTGCAAATTATCTAGATAGATAAATAATTCTAGTATGGATCATTAGAAAGAAATTACAAGAGTACTTGGTTACTTGAAAAAGACAATGAATTTTGGATTATTTTATAATAATTTTCTAGATGTACTTAAAGGTTATACTAATGTTAGTTGGATAACTAATGCAAGTGATAATAAGTTGATTTCTGAACCAGTATTTATTTTAAAAGGTAGTGTTATTTCTTAAGCTTCAAAGAAACAAACATGTATAACTCATTCTACAATGGAATTCAAGTTCATAACTTTAGCAGCTGCAAGGAGACCATATGTTTGAGAAATATATATGGCAACAACTGATGCTATCTGTCTCTTTATACTATGATAGTTAAACAACTATATCTAAAGTATTTAGTAAAGTTTACAATGAAAAATCTAGACATATCAGCTTGAGACATAAATTTATAAGGCAATTAATTTATGATAGGATAACTACCATTGTGTATGTTAGATCTTGCAATAATCTAGTAGATACTTTCACTATAGGTCTCTTAAGTTAGTTAGAAGTACTTCTGCTAGTATGGACTTAAAACTATTTAATTAAACTTAGTAATAACAAGAACCCAACTTTTATTAGTACTTTTGCTAGTTAGAAGTTTTATAAGTAATAACAAATTATTAGCAAGAGTGATGTATACTAATTTGTGTATGATATCAAGATTTACAAAATTAATATTCAAATTAAATGAGAAGATGAGTGATTAATATTTTTAATAAAATCTCCATGTGAGAAGGAAACTTTACCTATATGAACATAGAAAGCGGTACCGCTTCAACAAAAGTTTAGAAAACTTTGTAAATATTCATGAATTCAAGTAGTACAAGACTATATTAGTGCTAAAATAATGGTGAACTCTTATTTTGGATTAATTGGATCATATGTGTAGTATTTTCTATTCTATTGAATGAAATCTTGATTTAAGCTTTTTTGCTATCATGATTTTTTTTAGAGTCTTAAAATACATACACTAAGAAGATATTTAAATAAAAAAATATACTTTTTTATGCATGAAAAATAGTACAAGTTAATATTACAAGTTAAGTGGAGGATTATTATAAAATAACTTAGATGTTAGGAAGTGATTAGTACATAAAAGTGCATTTTTATCAAGGTTTTATATCATCATTTTACACTTGAAGTATCAATAACTCCTTAACTAAAGCATATTTTATAATAACAAGTCTGATACCATAAGATACCTTTAATTTATGGTAAATGTTCATCTTAAATGCAAGCCTATCACATAAATGAAAGGATTGATTGATGAGTTTAAGTACGGAAATTGAAAGGACAAAGAGAGGGCCAAACTTAGAAAAGAGATGCTGGTTCAGTCCAAACTGGAACATTGTTCGGTCATTGAGTTATATCTGGAGTTGTAGATCTTGGATTTAGGTCTGCCTTATATGGATGGAAAGCTAAGACGTAGGCCTAAAACTTTCATGGGATTCCAAGATTTAGAAAGGTCGTTTTCAAGTCCAAATTGTAGCAACAACAGAGAAGTCTGAATCTGTCTTGCAGCGCAGACACTGTCCAGTGTTCAGCCCATATCTCAAGTTCTAGAAGTTCAAATGACCTCAACTTTTTTTTGCTGGAAATCTGAGATAATTTCCTAGAACTTTTATGATTTTAGTCTGTTCAAATTATGATGTTATCAATGATGTTTTTGATAGACAAGAAGATAATGATTGTCACCAAGTCAAGATGTGGTCACCAACTCAACAATTAGTCAACAAATCAATAGTTCTGAATTTTGGCCTATAAAAGGAGGCATTTGCCATGTATTTAAGCATCTTGATTTCAGATCAAGATCATGCTCTTGCTCTCTCTTTATATTTTGTAATGCTTAAGTTTTGCTTATATTAATCTCTTGCTTATGCTTTTCATTTCTTTTTCTTGTTGATTTATGTTTCTATCTTTCATTATGTTTAGCTAAGTTTATCATGTTAAGGTGAAAAGGTTACACTAATGGTGTAAGAATAAGTATAATATAAACTCAACATGGACCTTAATGTTTGATACTAACATGTTTTATATTTGTTATCTTGTTCACTTTTAATACTTTGCTTGCTAAATGGTTAATCTAGATTTATGTTGTATAACCCTTGGTACAATAAATACTTGACACTTTCATAGCCCAACCGTATGGTATAACTGACACCTGTGCTATGAAAGGAACTTGATTTGTTGTTAACATAAGTTATAATTATGAATGTATGGCAACATTTACAAGTATTAACATTATTCGAATAAGATAACTAATGTAATCATGTTAACAATTTATAATCCGATTAGAACCTCCTTTGTGTGTGGTTTCCAGTTGAGTAATAAAAAAAATTTATAATATAATTGTTTAAAATACCATTAGTGGATCCTCTAACATTGACAATTATTTTATCATTGTTTAATCCTTACATTAATATCACATCTCAAAACTCTCTTTGACTTATTATTGTTGTTGTTGTTGTTATTTATAATTTATATAGTTAACCTCCCTATGGTTTGACCCCGGTCTTGCCGGGTTATTTATTACTTCGACACTCCTGTACTTAGGAGAAGATATCAATCTTTTGGTCGTGTCAGGAAGATAAACATAAAAAACATTATTCCACGTTAAAAAGATAAATGTGAGTGATAATTTGATTGGGATGTCAATTCAATGAACATGCAAAAAAGGCTCGCATTAATGTCAACAAGTGGTCACGCTCTAGATAAGATGGGTCTGTTTAGGATTGTAATGGTGGTGACAGTTTAAAGTGCTTTTCATTTTAAAATGCATTAAAATATTTTTTTATTTTTAAAAAATTATTTTTTAACATAAACAAATTAATTAAAAGGATATAAGAATATAAAATTTTTTTAGAAACACCACGCCGTGTTTCCAAAGATACTTAAAAATGACAATAAGTCGATGTGAGGTATGGATCTATTTAATGGCATTGACCCCCCTTTAGTCAGCATTAAGCCGACATGAATGGCCTCTGACTCAGCATTGTAATCACTGCCTTTTCATTGGTAAATTC
>Ga0325411_1001717_pt1 | contig 24542 bp, 14 predicted proteins | sample PopdelMetagenome_13_FD_206181 | JGI IMG/M metagenome (GOLD analysis project Ga0325411, IMG submission 206181) | Populus deltoides microbial communities from Bellville, Georgia, United States - Xylem-PdIQD-R4 | ecosystem: Host-associated > Plants > Phyllosphere > Stem > Wood/Secondary xylem... | reverse complement strand
AGACGAGGAATCAAAATTATTACCCACCCCTCTGAATTACCACCAAAATAAAAATTGAGAAAGTCTTATTCACTAGGGAATTTGGTAAAAGATGGAAACTATGAGAAGTCCAGCTGCCACTTCACTAAGAGCAAAGGGCAGTAGGTGACTTCTACCATTGATTCACTAGGGAATTTGGTAAAAGATGGAAACTATGAGAAGTCCAGCTGCCACTTCACTAAGAGCAAAGGGCAGTAGGTGACTTCTACCATTGACACTCCGGTGAAATGATGGAGCAACCTTGAATGAGAAGAAAGGTCGGGGATCTCTTAAACTAGAAAAGCACAGCAATTGAAAACTTACTCTTGCCAATTACACATAATCCTAAAGGGCTTATGGAAGTGTGGTTCTTAGATAGGCATAGGATTACTACCTGCAGAACAGACTGTCCCCTGACATCCTCCAATTTGAGCATGCCATCTGATGCAGCTGCAAGAATCTCAGCACACAGCTTTGCAAATGTTGCCAAGAGGTGCTCGGGAGCCATTTGTTTCAGCAAAGAAACATAGATGTGCATTCTTTTAGACCTTGAGTTTTCATCATTACCCCTGGAAATGATATTCTTCAATAGATTATCTTAATTGAAAATATAGAGCATTTCTTTTCTTGGTTGCAGAATAACAGAGGCACCTACCTGATGGAAAATAGATGGCTCTCTGTTTGTGAACTTTTAGAACCACAATGCCCATTATGGGCATCACAGTCATTCAGAACAAAAATAGCTTCCACAAAACTGTTGTAAGCTAGAAGCGGTGCCTTGACTGCACACAAGTTATATACATCAGTAAAGCCCAGGAATACGTCACCAAAATAAAACTGATGAGTTGTGATTGCCTATTGACCTTTTAGAATATTCCCAAAGAGGAAATCAGCCAATTGTCTTATCGTTTCTGACTCATCAACTAGTGACAAAAGAAATCGAAGGAAGAGCACTCCCCTCCACTTCACATAGTCCCTCTGAATGTAAAAATATAATTAAAAAATGAAAAAGGAACAGTGATGATTACTCCCAGAAAAAGGAAAAGGAAACAATGGTATAACAAATGACAGAAACCCTGAAACAAAATTTAACCTGCAACAATCTTGAAAGCAGTATAAATGTCTGCCTCCTCACAAGTTCACATGGATCACGGAGACACTTGGTGATCTTCGATATGTAACTGTTGACTTCAAGAACAGCTAGTTAGTGTCAAAGAGATTATCGTTTAATACCAGTCTTTTTTTCTCTATTTATGAAGAGACTATTATTAAAAAAAACAAAAAAGTTACTTTTGTCATTTGCCTACAGGCCTCACCAATCAACTAGAGCAGTATAGCGAATGCAAAAATCAGCCATCATGACAACAAGATTGTTTCTAAGAGCTGCAGAGTCACTCTTTTCAAGCTCCTGCAACATAAAGTGCATTGCAAACATTTCAGAATTCAGAAACTACTTTCAGCTGGAATCAGGAGCATAGTTTTATGGAGTCTTTGACATGAGGGGAAGAAACCAAGATGTAGCTTAAATAGCTCTCATATTGTTCAAGTCTCGTGCGAAGAAAACAAGGTTGCTAAGTATATCACTGCAACTACAACCCCAGAGGCATTGCTTCATTAGCTCTGTTATTGTTCAAGAATCATGCAACTACAACTCCAAAATTGCGAATTCTTTCTAACTATATATTAAGATTCCTGATCAACAATACCCATCATTGCACTAAATGTCAACAAGAATGCTGAAGAAAAGTAGCATAAGTTTTGTATTTACTAGAAATTCAATTGTAACACTAGTGAGATGTTTGTTGGAACTATCGAACCTGCACAAACAAAGGAATATATCTTTTTGCAAGTTCTTCGTCTGCTAAGCAAATCTTTCCCATTGTTAACCATGCTTGAATGTACAAAGAGGGAGCTGTCTGTTTCAGAGAGACTTGAGGACCTGGCAATTTACTTAATTTTGGATCAGAATTTCCTGAAGTGATGATGGTGTGTAGTAGAGGAATAATGGTGCTAGTATCTGCTGAAGGACAAATGATAACCAAAAACCCAATGGAATAAACTGCAGTTACTGCTTCTGACAACAATCTAGATAGGGCTGCAGCTCTCTTTCCCTTCCTAGTCGCACTTCTAGGAGGTGTGAAAAAAGCATCCCCCTTGTTTGTTTCTGAATCTCCTGTGATGTACTTCTCCAAGATCCGAGAAGCTTTAGAGAGAAGCTGCTGTACCCATTTGATGACAAGACTCTCAGCTTCATCAGCATCCAAAGCCTTCCGCTTGCACAAGGTTCTGAGTGCTTTAACATGAGCATTAACCTACATCAAACATGTCAATGCAATAAAACAAATCATACACATAAAGCCAGGAAAACATTGTGCCAACTCTTTGGTACTGGCTGCTTTAGGTTGCTTAACTCTTTCTAGGAACTATGCAACTAAAGTCATATTGCCATTGCACTCATCCTCACAAGATTCTATCCTGCGAAGTTCACTTCATTAGAAAGTAACCAGATGGAAGCAAACTGCATATTCCTTTCAGAGAACATATGTGCATTCTCTCTATTCACACTTAATGGATTAAAGCAAAAGCAATATGCCCAAGATCAGCAGGATTAAAATTCTGTATAGGGAACAGGAATAGTATACTTATAAGAGCTCCTATCATTGCATTAAACCTTGAAGAATACAGTTCATGTTGTTTAGAAATCATAATAAAGTAAAGCATTGTCAGCGTATTCCTCCACATTTCTTATCCAACATCACGCTAAAGGTAACCTTTTGTAAACAGTGTACAAGCAAAATGAAAATTTGCATGACACTATTAAGAAACATTGGAAGCATGTCCATGCTGGATTCCCAGATGCATAGAAACTGAAGCTAAAGCTTGCCAAGATAAATTTAGCTATAAAAATGCAAGTCAGGCAAGCTCTAGGCGTCTTTTGAAACCTCATACATAGCAATGGTGATCAATGTATGGCCCAAGAAGGACATGTTTAGAAATCTAGAATACAGTAAAGCAATATAAGCGTGTTCCTCCACATTTCTTATCCACCATCATGCTAAATGTGAACTTTTGAAAACGGTGTACAAGAAAAAAAATTAGTATGACACTATCATGAAACATTAGAAGCATGCACATGCTTGATACCTAATGTATAGAAACTGTAGTGGAAGCTTGTCAAGAATTTAGCTATAAAAATGCAATTCAAGCAAATTATAGGTGACTTTTGAAACATCAGAACATAGTAATGGTGACTAATGTATAGCCCAAGAAGGATGCTAGCAGGAGAGAACAGAAAAGGAGACGCTCCTATATACTATTATGCATATGCTTGTATAGCTACCTCTGTTGAATGCATGCTGAACTCTTCAATTCTTATAAGCAAGTTATGAGCTAACTCTGCTGCAGGTTCAGGGGGCAGCTCAACAGAAACATTTGAGATTGTTTGCAGGAGAAAAACACGATCGCTAACCCATTCAACAGAGCTGGACTCTATGCCATCTTCATCTTCATTCATAAATTCTTTAGGACATGGACTCTTAAACTCACCTACTGCTCTGTACTTGTCAAGGAGCTGCCAGTGATGATGGAGAAACTCCCAGTCAACAGCTTTTGAAAGGTAGGCTGACACCTCTGATAGAAGAAACCAAGCACCAGGTGGAGCTGTCCACTTCTCTATTGGCATGGAATTGCTCACCCAATAAGACTCAGAAGTCTTTATGATGTTCTGTAATGCTATAGCAATTTTAGGCCTCAGTCGTTTCTTCTTACCCAAGCTTGTGCAGATTTTCTTCACCCAAGGTGTCACCTCTCCATTGCAGATCTCCTTCAAAAGAACCAAGATTCCTGGAAAGAGCAGCCCAATCTCCCTTTCTATATCTTTTGCTTTAACATTGGAATCAGAGAAAGTGGTCTGGTTGCGTATGGTACCCTCGGGTCCTGCTCTGGAAATGCGATCCAAAACCAGTTCCATGAACAAGTTCTCGCATTCTTCTTGAATACTACTTTCATTATCTGTTATTAATCGTGGAACAGAATGTAGCCACTCAATTATCACACTTTCATCTGAAAATGTTCTGAAAGCCTACAATGTCAATGAAGAACACAAGATAAGGAAGAGAGAATGCACAAAAGAGCATACGCAACAATTTATTTATTTATCTATTTATTTTTGTGAAGAAAAAACAAACTGGCCAAGAGGAGACACAACAACTTAGATAGGCGCAGAACATACAAGGTCTAAACAAGCGATAGAGTACCATGTTTTACTCATGGCAACAAATTACAGACAGTAGTAAACAAGGAAACATTACATGAAGCACTAAAGTGGACTTACCTCTGACAGAGCAGAAATTGCGGCTTTACGTATGCTCACAAGTGGATCAGAACAAGCCATGCCCATAGTCTTGAGCACAACTCCATCAAAATTGCCACCCAAAATAGCACTCAACTTGGTTACCAAAACAAGTGCAGCCTTCCTAACATTTGCCTTCTCATCCATGCACCTTTTCCTCAAAATATCATTTACCCCAACTTCCACCTCCACTTCCCCAAATCCTGTTACTTCCTTCAAAACATCATGATTCTTATCATCACTTGACAAAAACCCCACTAACTGAGCCAAATTAGACAAAGCACGAGCTCGAATTCCAGAACTCGAATCCGAGCAACGCTGAATCAATGCCTCCACACATTTAAAACCCCACGAATCCTTCACTTTACAATCCAAACCCACTCCAATAAACGGATCTTTAAGCAACATCATTAAATTCAAAATCAAATCCACTCCCAAAAGCCTAAGACTGGCCTTCCCTTGTGTCATTTTCACCACGTACTCAGCAAACCCAACTTGGTGCTCTACGTCCATCACTCTAACAATCTCTATTATCGCCTCCACTGCGAACCCTCGAGGCTCCGCCTTCTCTGGAGCCTTTTGAGCTAAATACCGCGGCAAATTCACCACCCCCTTCTTAACCCCGTCACTTGTTTTCCCCGCACCCACCATCAAACCCTTCACAAACCCCAAAGCAAAGCTCCTTGCTTGCGATTTCCCCATCAAAATCAACGGCGCTAACGCCTTCAAAACCTCCGCCGCTGTCTCCCCTTCCTCTCCGTGCTCAGATTTCAAAACTTGACACAAAATCTTCGAACACAAACCCGCCAATCTCTCAAACCCCCCACCCATTTCCCTACTGGTCGCCAAAACCAGAATTTCCACTATAGTTTGAACCAAAGACTTCAAACTATCAGGAAACCTGTTCAAGTGAATCAAGTCTAAAACAAATACTAATCTCTCAATAACACATAAAAAAACTCTCACATCAAAAAAACCCTCACCCTCACCCCCACCCTCACTCTCACCCCCATCCCCATCACCACCCCCATTATTACACGCAACAATCCCTCCTCTTTTCCTCCCTTTTCTCTTCTTAGCCACTCCCGAAGAATTTCCTTCTTGTGGGCAGCAGCGAGGGGACTTAACAGCCCGGCGAAGCGAGCGAAGGAGAGCGAGAAAAGAAATGGGATTGAAAAGAGTGAAAACTGGGGAATTAGGGAAAAGAATAAGAGAGAGGTAAATTTTTGAGGATAGGAGGGAAAGGTGCGTAGGGGCCGAGTCCATTGCGGAAGTGAGAGAGGGGAGAAGAGAAGATAAAGAGAAGGATTTAGAGGAGAGACTGGAGAGGAGTTGAGAAAGAATTTGGGGGTCATTTGAATCTAGGAGAGATTGGAGATTTTGGAGGGTTGAGAGAGTGAAAGGAAGTGATTGTGATTGGTTTTGAGTGTTTAGGGTTTCTTCTAGGTCTGTGATTAGGGCACAGACTGTTGGATCTTCTTCTTCTTCCATGAATTTGACTGGAATTGTTGCTGTTTTCTTTTCTTTTCTTGTTTTGTGCTCCTTTTAGTTTCTTTCTCTATCTTCAGGGTGAGGGCGAGGTTGAGGATGAGTCGCTCGCTCCAGTTTTTGTTGGAAAATTTTTAGAATTTTTGGCTTTCCCGCTTAGAAGTTTCTGCATTTTTTTATTTTTACTTTTTTATAAGGAGAAATTACTCCGGCATTTATAGTTTTTAAACAGATTTGGGTAATGCATTTTAATCGTGTAAAATATGATAATAATAGTTATTTTTATTTTTTATTTTAAAATATATTAAAATAATATTTTTTTATTTTTTAAAATTTTAATTTTAATATTAACATATTAAAATAATTTGAAAATATATATAAAAAAATTAAAAAAAACAAATTTTAAATTTTATCCAGCCTCTTTTGTGCCTTAATCTTAAATGAAAGCTAACTGAATCATCTTAAGTTAATTTATTATTTTTTTATAAAATAAAATAATATTATTTTTGTTAAAAAAATAATTAATAAATTATAAATGAGTTTTCGATTGAATCACTCATGTTTTTATTTTTTTATTTTATTTTACACTCAACTTGATTTTAATCACAGGTTAAGTTTATGTTGAATAGTTTCATCTTATAAAAAAATTTAAATATTATACTTTACAATATCAAAACATATTTAAAAAAAACAATAATAACATCATATATATATATATATATATATTAAAGCATAAAAAATAATTATTACAACACACTTATTTTCTCTTTTCATACTAGCATTTACTCTCTCGCACGGGAAAACCCAAACATAAATGCATGGTTTAGGACAATATCAAACTTCATTTTCTATGTCACTTTCTCTTCTGGTGTTTTGGTATTGACATTGATGCAATTATTAAGGATTTAAAGTGTTATTTATTTTTAAAGTTTAGGTTGTAATGTGTAATATTTAAAAGTGAAGAAAAAAATCTCATATTATAGGATGCATAGAGTAATTTTTTCTTTTTATAATCTTTGAGTATAATAATTGATTTAACCATTGTTATTAAACATGATTTGATGGTTGAACTAGAGAAAGGCTTGAATCATGGGTCAAAAGGGTTGATCTAAGATAATATTATATTTAACCATAGTTATTAAACATGATTTGGTGGTTGACCGTGTGCAAGGCTTGAATCATAGGTTAAGAGAGTTGATTCGATATAACTAAAAATATACTTTTTAAAAAAATAGGTCAAAATAATATTGTTATTTTTTTATCGAGTCAACCTAGGTTTTGACCGAGTTATCTAGGTCAATTCATTCCTTTATTTTTGTGAAAGTTATACCGTTTTAGACTTCAGGTTAACTGAATCTTAGGTTGACTTGCCAAGCTAATTCAAGTTTTATAAATAATAGATTTAGCTCTAAATTCCAATTTACTAATATAGTATGTCTATTTATTTATTTCATAAGCTTGGTTTGAATTCTCCATCAAATTTGTCATCATAAGAGGAAAAAATGATAACCATTACTTTATGCAAGTTCATGGTCACATTGGAAATAACATGGTAAGATCTTCATGTCAGTGTGGCAAGTGTGGCGGTTGGTGGCGCATGGCATCCTTTTTTTTTTTTTCCAATCCTCTCTTTTTTCTCTCTCATCTCATTGGGATTCATGTTGTTTTGCAAGAAAATAAATTTGTTCTTTAGTCTATGTTTTAAATTCGGTTCTTGTTATTTTGATTTATATTTTTCTTTGCTTTGGATCCTTTTTTTATAATTTTTTACAATTTATTTCTTCAACGCTGAGTTAGATAAGAGTTGGGCTTCGTAATGTTTTTGACGGGGTGATAACAATCTCATTACCTGATTCGTGAGTTTGAAATGTTAACCCGGGTTGAAATTTATCTTTTTTTAAGATATTTTTATTGACATCGATTTTTTTTTTCCGTTCACATCCTTCAACATTGGATTTGTTGAGAATTGAGCTTATGACTCTCTTCAATTTCCATTCTAGAGGGTTATGACTCTCTTTGATTTCCATTATAGGGGGTTATCTTGATCTCATGACCTGGGGTGCGGGTTAGCTTGAGTAACTTGGGTTATTTTTTTACGATATAATATTTTTTTTAATTTTATCATTTAACATTAGTTTAGTTTGAGAATTGAGCTTAATATATTTTCATGTTTTACCTTCTTTTAGGTTATCTTATTTGCATGATCCTACTCAAAGGTCTAATAGTCTTGCTCGAGTTCCATAGGTTTTTTAATCTTTCTTATTGATTGACTTCTTCTTCTTTTTTTTCGCCCTCTACATTTGAATTGTTAGAAGCATTATATATTTTTTCAATTTGCTTTCTACATGGATTATATCGACCTCACGACTTAAGTCACGAGTTTAGCAAACTAACTCAGGTTAACTCATATCGCTTCTTCTGTCCTTTTTAATTTTTTAATTTTATCTTCTAACATTGAGTTGTATTGGAATTAAGCTTCATTTTTTTTTCCGCGTGCATTCTTTTTATGCAGGTCACCATAATCACCTTTTATTTTATAATTAAGTCTATTTACTATCATTTTTTTTTCCTGTATTATATAATTAGATGAAGTCATCTTATTGGACCCGATCAAGTTTTTGACCTCAGTCGTGGATTTTCTATCCTTTCCTTATATCAAAATTTTTTTTGGCTTAATATGCAGCTATCAATATTGTTATAAAATGGCTTTTGATGGACTTGTCAAAGTCAAACTATCACCAAATACAGATTTATCACAACGCACTAAAGGAACTAAAATTCATTATTGTGCTTTATTGTTCATTTAAACAATGAAGAGCCTTAAATATAGATTTTAAATCATTTTGTAACAATCTTGTGCAATGATTGAGTTGGTAAGTGTGTGGGACATCCTCGAGATCGTGTGTTCGAGAGCTAGATTGTGTAGAAAAATTCTTCATTATCATTTGTTGCTTATTTTTTTTTTAAAAAAAAGATGGAGTCATCCGCCCTTTTAATGAAAAAAAAAGGTCAAAACCCTTTGTTGTCCCTTTCTTTTTTCTTGTCCCCTTTTTTTTTACACTCCAAGAAAAATTTACTACATCCATCTACTCTCTAATTTTGATACGATTCTTAAATACTATTATAAATTTTATTTGAATTTTAATAGTTTTTTCAATTATTATATACATGATCTGAAAATAATAATACTAATAATAAATTATTTGGTTGAAATCAATATTTTATTATTGAAATTCTTAAATTGATTTTGAACATGATTGTATCATATTTATGATTTTTTTTAATTTTAAATCACATAAAATATGGACATGTTATTTGGAAATTGTTTGTTAACTTGCTTTAACAATTATAAAACAATTTTTAATAAAAAATAGAAATAATAATTACAATTAAAAACATTGTGCTAACTAAAATAAATAAAAGATGAGTTAGTAAGACAATTTATTTTAATGAAGAAAAAATTTCAGATCGACTGTATTTTTGGGTTTAATGACAATGCTAAAGAATTTCATGAGATATTTGTTTTATGTTTTAAAAAATTTGGACCCCGTAAGGTAGTGCAAGCATACAAACTAGTTACTTTATAAAAAATGATATTTGGATGATGCATATGCCTATTATTTTATTGAGTTTTTTATACCCATTCATGCTTAGAAAGATTTATATGAATGGATAATTTATGATATATTAAATGCATATTTAAACCACCAAGTGGAAAACCATCCAACTAAATACAACATTAACCTTGATTGATGTTTAGATATAAGGTTCTAATCAAGTAAAAATCTATATTGTAAAGTTAGCTTAAATGTTTGAAGCCGATAAGACTTTCTAGTCTTTACCTAGACTCTACAAGTTATTAAAAGAACTTTAAAACGCGTGGGGAAAGCGCTGTAGCTTTCCCCACAAAACATATATTATCACTGCACTGTAGCGAACTGTCTCGCTTTCCTTTTCATGTTTGAAAGTATTTAACTTAAAGCGAGATCATTATATTGGTGTATTAAATGCTTTGAAAAATTACACTGTCGTTTTTTCTTTCTTTGCAATTGGGTTTTCTTTTCCTTCTGTAAAGTTGAGGGGTTACTGAATTATCTGACATGTCATCAGCTTGAAAATAATTAAAGGAGCATGCCAAGAGATAATAAACTTACACGACTTCAGGTTTTAGAAGTGCATTAAATGAATGTGATGCTGACATTATTATGCAGACATACTTGCCCTTACCTTTTCATTATTTCATGTTCTGTTTTAGTTGGCACTTCTATTTTGGTTAGTATACTTGGCAGGCTCTTTTTGTTTTTGTTTGTAATTGCTTTATTGCATGGGGTGGTGCTCTTCTGAAGTGTTTTTTATCAATTCAATTCTTTCGACTCCCAGCTCTCTTATGATATTTCAAGGTGTGTTTTTGTGCAACTTTTGTTCTTTGGGTTGGGTTAGCTTTTACCACCAAGTAGCGTTTGTTGAGGGTTCAGGTGGGATGTGCTTTTGTTTTTATCAGTGCATAACAACCATAATTTGTTATGCATTCCTCTGTAGTTCTTTATTTTCTTTATCGGATCATCTTCAGGAGAGGACTTAGACTTCAAAGTTAGAACAGTTTTCTGTTTGTTGCTTTTTAAAACTGTATTGTAAGAAATAACTATACTTATGTTGTTGTCTGCATCTCAAATTATTATGCATGAGGCTATGCCCTATCATTTTCGACGTTTACATAAATTTTCCACCTGACAAATGAGCGTTTTTATTTCATTGAACATCAAATGTCTTTACCTCTGTGTCTGATTCTGTTGTTTAATGGTGTATCCTTTATTCCTATTTTTATCGTTGCCATGTTCTTCAAAAAGTCTTCGGAGATACAAAGGCATATCACAATTTTTTCAAGTTAAATGCTCTTCTGGAAAAGAGTCTCCTTCTCTCATCCTCTCTTCGTTTTTTTTTAAGTAAATAATGTCATTGATTGAGTAACATCATGGATTGCATCGCATCATCATCTCTATGGGTGGTAATTAGTTTTACTAAAAACCACCATCACGGACAACTGTGTTTGTGCATATAAAATCTTATGCTTTTGGTAAGCTTTAAGAATTTCTTTTTTATATATATATAAAATTTGCATAGATATTTTTTTTATTACATGCCGCAATATAGGGTCACATATCATTTTCTTAATTATATTTGTATAGTAAATGATGCAGCTGTTGTGACATGCAAATGTTGCAAGAATTTTATCTTGCCCAGAAAATGTTGGTCGTTCAGCACTGGATCTAGACCATTAGAATATGTTGGTCATTTCTTTTGCTCAACACTATTAAAAAATAAATAAATTGTAGTAATTAAAATAGGACAGAAAAAATTGTTTGTCAAACCAAGGCAATCCCTAGCAAGACAAAATTTGAGGTTCTATGTATTTTTTAAACCCTTAATTTTAGTCTTCAAAATTTTAATTGCTCTGTATTTTTTAATTTTATTTTCATTGCTCTATTTCCATGAGAATGCTTTTTTGGAGTTGAGTCATTATTTAGGAGGATCACCACTAACTGTTCAGTTAACCTCTGTTGACATTTCAAGTAATCCCAGTTTCTTTCAAGAAAATAGGATCCCGCAAGATATTTTTATTTTGTTCCTATTTCATGCCTCTCCATGTAAATTTATTTTTCAATGCTGTATTTTACAAGTTTCAATCCTGCATTCCTCCACTTGTCCTTATAAACTCTTAACATTTCTTATAAAATCTTAACATGCGAGCTCCGTGGTTTATATTTCTTGTCTTTTATTTTTTCTTCTTTTTGATGTATAGAGACAGTGTTTATGTTGTCATAACAAAACTTAATGAGCAAAGTTTTTTTTTTCCTGTAATTGATGGCCATGCAAATTGTTTCAAAATTAGTATGGAAAACCTCTTCATTCTTTTTCTAAGATTATAACCAAGAACAACCAGCAATTGTTGTTTACATTAACAAAACAACTTCTTAACAAATCCTTTGTATGGACCCATTCGAGCACAAGGTATCTATTATATTTGTTTTTAAATATTTCTTATTAGAAGCAAAACAAAGCTGTTGAATTATTTCTAGGACAAAAATAACTTATAAATGACTTAATATGATCTTATATATGAGAATTAAGTTAATGTGGTTGCCTCATGTTGTTGATTTATTGCTTGGAAAAAAAATATTCTTCATGGTAATTTAGATATATTTGTTGACTTACCATGAATGCATATAGATAAGTTTTAATTTCTATTCATTCATTTGCTAATAATCCTCCAACTAATTATTATCATTATGATTACAGTACTGTTAACAACTGTCAACGCTGCATCACTTTCATTTTTATAAAAAAAAATTGTATAACTTTCTACTTTACTTGGCACGTGCAGAATGAAAGATTTACATGCAAAGCTTTCATAGTGGATTATGATCTCTTCAAAGGATGGTGGTGCGAGAGCTGTCCAGATTGCAACAAGCCACTCTCTGGACTCCTTAATAATTTGCGATGCATGGAGCATGACTATCCAACCTCTGTACCAGTTTCATGGTTCAACTACCATACATACCAAGACACTTTTTAATGTCTTTTAGGTTCATAATTAATTGCATCGTCAGTGATGGTCAAGATGTCACGAACTTTCTTCTCTCTAGCAAGACAGCTGAGTATTTTTTTCAATGCTTCAGCTCATCATTTGGTGTTCGACAAAAACTTCACTGACCCATTTATTGTTCCACCTCAAATGATTGAGAAATTAAACAAAACAAAAATATTTCAACTTTGATTTGGAGTCTACAAATATGTACTCAACAAATGTGAAATATATGTTTGCAACATCTTCGATGACATTACAACTGAAGCATATATTGACCCGACTAGCCCTATTAAAGTTGATGACACAACAGGCCCGATAGCCATTGATGCTGGAAGTTCCATACTTATCACCCCTCCAACACCGAACCTTGCAGATCCCTTGAGTGTCGATCAGTCTTAAATTCAGACTCCAGCTTCACAGCAGCACACCTCTCAGCAAAAAGACACGTTCCATGACAACTGACATCCCCAATCAAAAAGAGCATTAATCTTCACTGATGCTAGGCCACACGACAGGTTTGGTTCGCTTGCTCACACATAAACAATATTCCATGTATTGTGCCAAAAATTTATCATCCTACGAAATGCTGTTTCAACCATGATAACGTTTTATTTGTTATTTTCCAATACAAAAATGATGCACCAGCCGAAGCCACTGTCTCATTTGCTTCATGTACATTCCTTTAACAATTATTGCTTGACTGTTTTGCGAATATATAAATGGTTTTTCCTTTCATTCTTAATATATTATTCAGCATCCAAATGTCATCATGTGGAATCCTTTTTCAACCATATCATTGTTTTAATTCTTATTTTCTGATTTCAAGATGTTAGGCTTACTGACACCACTATCTCATTACTCTATATTCATTCCTATGTCACTTATTACTTAAGTGTTCTATTAATAAATAAATGGTTTTGCCTTTCATTCCTATTGTTTACACTTGTCATTGCTTAAGTACTTCCTTTTAATATATGATTCAACACCCAACTTCCCCAGCCAAGATCCTTGAAAGATTATGCAGATTCATCAAAGGAACATCTCTGCGAAGATGATGTCGGTCCTGCACCAGCACTTTCAAAGAAGCAACGCCTTTCCATTTCATCACCTGAAAAAGTTTGCATCTACAATATCATTTAGTTCTCTGTACTGCTCCACCACCTCTTTGTTTAACAAAAATTAATTCAATCACAATCAACTATATCATTCTCACTTTCTAATTGCATTCCCTTATTTATGAACTCATATACTCAACAACAATTACATCTTTAGTTCTCATTTCTAATTTTTCTTGAAGAATATTTGATGTTTATTGTTTTATGAAAAATTTATAGCTTACAGTTACACTTATCTTTTGCTGTAGGAAAAAAAACTAGCATTCAGTTAATCAATGTTTTTTTATCCAACATTGCAAGTTGATTCAACGTCTTCATCATGTGCTTTGTTAATACAAATTGCCGCTCATTGACGCCCATTTCTCTATCTATATGTATAAAGCATAAAATATTTAACTCTAAGTACTTTTGTTAATTTAACTATCTTTACTTAACTTTTGCAACTAACTTTATGAATGTCATATCTTTTGTTATATAAGATTTCTGATTAATTTATAAATATTTATCATAATAATTAAAATTAATTTTTACTTAAAACGCCCGCAGCATCGCGCGGGTATCAAAACTAGTTAATATAACTAAAAGACGTGAGGTTAATTTAACTATTCATATAAATAGCAAAAAAATTAATATATGTTTTAAAATATTATATATGAACATTGTTCAATAGCTTGCTTGGCCAACACGTGGTGCTGGCATGGTGAATGTTGCGAGCTCAAGAGTTGTCACTTGTAATATTTTTTGTTTCATGGTCGTCTGTTACATAATTTTTATTTTAATAAAAAAGGGTGGTCAAATCGCATAAAAGAAAAAAAGGAAAAACTAAAGGCCCATACATGGGTTTGTTCTAGGCCTATCTGCATAGATTTTTTTATTGATCATTTGGGTTTTTTTTACTTTTTTTAATTTTACCATTTAATACTGAATTGATTGTGAATGAGTATTTTCATTTTTATTATATAATAAAATAAAAAAATTAATTTAATCCAATAGGTTTAATAACCCGAGCGTGAATTTAGAGGGTTAACTAGGGTGAACATGATATGTTTTTTCTTCCTTTGATTTTTTCTTTTTTGGACTTACCCGGTCAATAGTGTCATGTTAGGACAACTTTCACATGATTTAATTGTTTTGCTTTTTTTAATCTTTTGCTCTCTCTCTCTCTCTCTCTTTAATTTCATCATTTTAACCGAATTTTATCATTCAATATTGAGTTAATTGTGAATTAATATTTGTATTTTTTATCACATAATAATAATAATAAAAACAACTCAACCCAGTGGATTATATAACTCAAGTTACGAGTTTGGCAGGTTATATCAGAACCTGTCATGTTTCTTTGTTTTTTTTTCTTTGGACCCACTTAGTCAACAAGGTCATATCAGAATAATTTTTATTCGATTTAATTTAAAACTCGGCAAAATAAAAAATTGGGTTATGATTTTTAAAGTTTGAAACGTTGTATTAAGTTTAATAACAATGTTAAATTGTTTTTGATAATCTAGAGATTATTTTTTTACATTTTTTTTTAAAAATTATCCGAGCCGTAACAATTTCATGGCTGACTATCACCCAAATAAGTCTCATAGCCATTAGTCAATTATTCATATATAACTTGGAAGCGTTATTAAATAACTGTTTGGAGTGAGTTTTTGTATCATCAAAACATAAATTACATAGAAATATATTATATTTATTCTTATTATCATTGTATATTTTATCCTAAAATCATAATGAAATGCTATCTAAAAACAAATGACATAATACAAAACTTGTTTCTTATGTATTTATAAAATCAAACAAAAAAAATACCTTTAAACCTTTTAATAACTAGTGATTAAATTTTGATTTGACAGTCCAAGGGAATTTAAGGATTCATGCTATAAAAAAACCTAAAACTTTATTTATTTCATTGGAGATAACTAGGTGTGTGGGCTTGGCTTATTTGTGATGGGCCAAGCTTACTAGGCACTCGACCCCACGTGCCTGGCTTGTTTAGGTTTTTATTTTTTTCCTGTGAATTTTAGTCTAATTTCTTCTAGTTTCTTTTAAATTGATTTATTTAAAATATGTATTATTTTATTAAATCCTTGAACTAATTAACGATATATTTTAGATATAATTTTATAAAATACTATTTAATTTTTATTTTATTTTTTAATAAGATTATAACACTCTTCTAAAAACATCAATAAACAAAATTATCAAGCCTAATTAGATCAATGATCGAGGTCACAGATTAATCAAGATTAGTTTAGGTCGATCCAATATATCATCACCTTAACATTTAAAGAATAAAAAATTAATATTTTTAAACTAAAATATATTTGTTGACCATGTAAAGAAAAACAATTACTCCTCGGGAGACAGTCAACTAGTTTGATAACTATTTGTATCATAATGCTAATATGATGACGAATATAATGCATCGGGTAGTTAGTTTATTAAAAAAAAAACAACTTTTAAAAAATGTGTTTTTTTTTTATATATACATTCATATCAAATCACAAAAAACCATGATTGATAAGGAGCTTCTTAGGTAACTTGCAACCCGCATTATATATATATATATATATATATATATATATATATATATTAAAATGATTTTAATAAGTTGATGTTAAAAAAAATTAAAAGTTAAAAAAATACTTTTATATATTTTTAAATAAAAAATAATTTAAAAATTAACTATCATTGCACTTTCACACACCTCCTAAAAATAAGGAGAGTGCTTCAAACATGTGACACAAAATCACAAACTTTGGCCTTATGGAATTTACCTTGGGATTTTTGTTCTGAGATCAAGGAATTGTATTTAAATTAAGGGCACTGAATCTAAATACAAAGAAGTATACTTAATCCATGTAAATAATGCAATGGTAGCACATTTATACTTGTGTTAAAATTATATTTGATTATTATCCCAAGAAAAAAAAAGAGAATAATAAAAATAGAATATACTTTATATTTGAAAAATATAAAATAAAAATAACATATTTTTATATATTTTGTGTTTTAATGTTTTAAAAGTATAAAAATATATACACTGTATATTTTTATATTTTTAAAACATTAAAACACAAAGTACATTTTGTGACGTTTAATTACTATCTCAAGATAGAAAAATAAAAATAATAAAAATAAACATGTATTTTTATGTTTTTTTAATAAAATTCATTTATGTTTTTTTTATATCTTCTTAGAAATACCAACTAGACACAATGTAATGAATTAGAGTGAAACAAAGATAAAATATTTTTAAAAAATAAAAAAAAGAATACAATTAAAAAATATAAAAAACTATTCGAACAAAATTAATCGAAATATGTAGGAGGAGAGGAAGGATTGAATCAAACCCAGTCAAAATCAATATTTTTGTTCGTCTATTGATTTATATCAAAGCATGAGAAACACAAATAGAATTTATAAAAAAAAACCGACAAAAGGATATAATTGAAAAAAATAAAAAACTATTCGAATCTAATCCATAAATGTTACATATCTAGGAGGTTCCCTCAAAATTCTAAAGAAAATCCATATCCCTTTCGGTTTCGGATTGTTCGAGTGCCGTGTCCTAGCAAATATTAAAAATTCTTGCGAATTTGTCCCTTCCCCCCCCACAAAAGAGCAAATTCCCCACTTGTCCCAAACTAAAAATAAAAGGTTAATCTTAATCCCACGGCCACAAGGACTCATTGGACAGTATTTAATTTCCAACGTACTTTGTTGTAATTTTACAATCCCATCTGATTACTCCTGGTTCCAGCGAAACCCTCGTCTATAAATACATACTGTCCCTAACCTGGTAAAGTCTCTCTCGCTCTCTCCTGCTCTCGCAATCGCTGCTTCTTTGTCTGTCTTTGGGTCGATCCGAAAGAGAGGAGCTCTTCTGCGCAATCATGTTGGTCTATCAAGATCTTCTCTCTGGTAATTTTTTCTTTTCTGCTCGTTATTTTCTTGGACATGTGAAAAGTATAATTGTGTTGGATTTTGGATCTAATAATAGTGTTAGGGGTTTTTAGCTAGTTCTCTGCGATCTATAAAGAAGAAACTGAGATGGGTTTTTTTTATCTAGTCTGATTAATATTTCTAGTGTTTGTTTCTTGATAATTAAAAATTTTGTATTTATTTGATTTGATTTTAAATTTTAAGCAAAACCCATCTGTTTTTGGTAGCTATAGACGGTGTCAGTAGTGTTTAGCACGTGGTATCTTGAATTATTTGGATTGATTTGACCAATATGCTGACCATAGGACTGGTGTGGTTTTTTGTGATTTTTAATAGGTGATGAGCTTCTCTCGGATTCGTTCCCATACAAGGAGATTGAGAATGGGATACTGTGGGAAGTTGAAGGAAAGGTTGGTTTTATTAAGAATTTCTGATTTTGTGATTTGGACTGTTTATGTTTGAACTGGGGATGTTAGATTGTTGCTGGTGGTGTTTGTTGATTTTTATTATATGATTTGTGTGTAGTGGGTTGTTCAAGGAGCCGTTGATGTAGACATCGGTGCAAATCCTTCAGCTGAAGGAGGTGATGAGGATGAGGGTGTTGATGACCAAGCTGCCAAGGTTGTTGACATCGTTGACACATTTAGGCTCCAGGTGAGCTTGTGTGCTATTTGTTGAATGGCTCAAGCCTTCTTTTGTTTTTTGTTTTTTTCTGTGTTGAGATATTATTGGGGCAAAAGCTGATGAAAAGTTTGGTTGATGCTTTCAGGAGCAACCTCCATTTGACAAGAAGCAGTTTCTTACACAGATTAAGAAATTTATCAAGAATCTGTCGGAGAAACTTGATGAGGATCAGAAGGAACATTTTAGAAAGAACATTGAGGGAGCAACCAAGTTCTTGCTTTCAAAAATCAAGGACTTGCAATTGTAAGTTCCTTTTGATAGATTGATGCTCTCATCCTTTGTTTGCTTCAATGTGGTCTTCTATTTTCGTTCCACTCAATTTGTTTTTGTGAACTCATGCTGCATGGCTTTCATGATATTTACGAGGTTGCGCTTGTCTTGCAGCTTTGTGGGGGAGAGCATGCATGATGATGGTTGTTTGGTCTTTGCTTATTACAAAGAAGGTGCTACCGATCCAACATTCTTGTACTTTGCCCCTTCTTTGAAGGAGGTCAAGTGCTGAAGAGTGCCAATAGCTGGCCTTGATGTGCAAGTGCTAGCTTTATTAGTTTTAGTTTTATCCTTGAATGCTTTGCTATCTTTTGTTCTGGTGGACTTGAGGATTTGCGCGTCCTATTTTGGTTTAATTGTTGTCTGCAAACCATTACAGGTTCGTTAATGGCTTTATGCTTTGCTTGACCAAATAATCCAATTTCTGGTCCAGGTGTGCTCTTATAATTTCCGGTGCATGTGGCTGTTTCATTAATTTACAATGTTATTTGCAAACCCTTTGTTTACAATTAATGGCACCTGTGCTGTTGACCTTCTAGTCTTCTACCGGAATTCTCACTTGTGTAGAAAGATTGGTGCTTGAATACTTTAACGATGTCGTGGGAGCACGACGGCCCCTATGGGAGGGAGGGGAACTGTTTGCCAGGTAAAATGACAGTAGCGGGGAATCTTTGTTTTAGGAGGCAAGACACCTTGATGAAGGATTTTTTGTACAGCTAATTTGTCTCAAGGTTGCTGCTAGTAGAGTACAGCTAGAGGAGGCGATTCGATAGGTTTGCAATGCTTTATTGCAGGAGTGCACTTTCACTCTAATAGTACCGTACCGAGTCGTATCTTCGAGTTAGGTTACGCTTTAAATAATTTTAAAAAGATGAATCCTACATGAGTCTGCTGCATTAAAATAATATATATATATAAAGGTGAATTTATCCTTCACTCCCAAAAATTTAGCAATAAAATATTAAATATTCTTATCAAACACTTGAATATTATCTCTAATTTTTTTGTTTTAAAAGAACAAAATGAAGGGAAATAAAATGCCTGTTTATTTTTATGTTTCTAAAAGGATTTTTTTAAAAATTTAAAATTCTTTTAATATTTTTCTTGGTTTTAAATTAATATATTTTTAATGATTTTAGATATTTTAATATGTTGATATTAAAAATAATTTTTTTAAAATAAAAAAATATTATTTTAACACATTTAAATAAAAAAAAAACTTACAAAAAAGCGTTCACACAAGAACACAGCAAACAAGTTCAAAGCATCATAGAGATAAGGAGATTGGAATTGCCAGAGAAGAGGGTGCAAACCTGGAGATGAAGAAGACAAGAGAACAAGACGAACACGAAGAGAGTGGAATAGCCGAGGCTATCCCTTATCTTTAAACATATCTAGTTTGTTCCCTATTACCTTATCTAAGTTAGATTCAAGTAGTTTTAAAGCTATTGTTTTTGCTTTTTTGTTTTTGAAAAAAATTAAAATTTTAAAATATTTTTCTTTGCTTCAAATTAAATTTTTATTGGTGTTTTCATATTATTTTGATGTGTTAACATTAAAAATAAAATTTTTAAATATATATATATAGATATTATTTTGATATATTTCTAAATAAAAAATATTTTAAAAAATAATTGCTATTAAAATATCAAATATGCTTTTAATGGGTTATTTATATAATATACATGCACTTTTTTATATGGCTATAGATACACTAATCTAGAGGGTAATGATAGCGATTTAAAGTGTTTTATGTTTAAAAATATATTAAAATAATATTTTTTTATTTAAAAAAAATTATTTTTAATATAAATAGATTAAAATAATTTAAAAATATAAAAAATTAATTTTAAATAAAAAAATTTCAAATTTTAAAGTAACAGGCTATAAATACTAACCAAGGAGCATTACTGTATTGGTAGCTTCACAATCAACACGGAAAACAGAGCACACAGTAGTGATCACTGACACTGCCCAGAAGTGCCCTGAAACATAGCATCTAGGGTTTCAGAGGATTCAATTTGCAATGAAATTAGGATAAACTTTGAACTCAGTACCTTTTAACAGCTCCATGATTATGACCGCCCACCTGGTACCAACACTGCATCACCCTCTACTGCTTCTATTATCACATCATTTACCTACAGATTAATAATCATAAACAAATTATAAGAGTCGCCACCTCCTCCCCTCTTTCATTAAAAAAATCAAGCAGTTAAATTGTTTGCTTTTTTTTTTTTTTTTTGCCCTTGGTTGAGAAAATTTGATGCCTCTAGTTTGAAGCAATTCAGTCTTTTTCAATGATCCGTTATTCATTAAATCGGTACATATGTAATTTCAACTTTTTTGAAATAATAAAATGACTTATTTACCTAAAATAAAATAAAAATAGAAACTGTTTATTAAAAAATTTATATCTTTAGTAAACAATTAAAAAATATTTTTGCCCTTTAAATAAGGAAAAAAAAGGCATATGTAAAAGGGTCTTTACATTTTTTTTTTGTCAATTCCATATTGATTGACAGAGGATATTTTTTTTTATGTTAGAATAATTAATTTAAAATTTTAAAAAGTTGTTGACATATGCTGTTCACGCATCAACACGTGGAAGGCTCCTATATTTTTTTGATGACGTGTGCAGCACCTTTCGTTTGCCAAATATGTCATTCCACCAAGTCATTAGAAGCGTCACCCCATCCTTTTTTTATGGTGTGGTGTGTGTCAATGATAGATGATAGACAATTTATTCCCAGTGACCCTTTTTTCTCTCTCTTCCCTACCCCTAAAATCACACTTCAATCCTCTTTATTTTTTGGTATTTCAATTGAGTCTAATTATAATTTGTCATATATTGTTTTTTTAATTTGATCATTATTCTTTTAATTTTTTAACTTTATCCCTGGTCCCTTTATTAAAATCTTATTGGTTTTCAGATTTATCCTTCAATTAAAACTTATGGTGTATTTACTTCTTAATTTAGTCCTTATTTTTTTGATTTTTTTACTTTATTAAAGTTTTTTCCCTTTTCAATTTAGCCCGCCAATCAAAAAAAATTGTCATTCTCTATTTTTATTTTTCACCCTCGTTCTTTTAATTATATATATATATATATATATATATATATATTATTTTAGATCCTTTTGTGTAATGATTTTCCCCCAGTCTCATCTTTCAACATTTGATTTGTTAGGGATTGAACTTCATGGTTTTTTTAAATTATTTATAGTGCTTTCAGTCTAATGACTGGGTCATGAATTTGAATAGTTAACAGATTCGACATCTTTTTTTTGTCATTTTATTTTTCGATTTCATTTTTCGATGTTTTTTTTTAAAATTAGCTTTATGGTTTTTCTCAATTTCATTTATATCGAGTCATCATAATCTCATGATTTGGATCACGAGTTTTGTAGGATAACTCGCCTCTTATTATTTAGATTACATGTTCATCGTGCTAACTTGGGTTGAATTTGGTTGTTTCTTTGTCGCCTTATTTTATCCAATTTCGTGCTCCCAAGGTTTTTTCCCAAGCTATTAAGATCTTTATATATGTACATCATAATTTATTTTATCATTTAATTAAAATAAAATCAACTTATTAAACACGATCGAGCCTATTACTCAAATCATTTGTTTTTTTAATTATTTCTTTTAAACATACTTGCAGCACCTAGACTATCATTGTCTTTTTTTCATGGGAGCCTATTACTCTTAGAGGGTGTTTAAAACTATGATTGTGGTTGTTTTTCAAAGTTATTTTCGCTTGAAAAAACATCAAAATAATATTTTTTATTTTATTTTTTAATATCATTATATCAAAACGATCCAAAAATATTAAAAAATCAAAACTTTACCAAAAACAAGTTGAAATCCAGTGATTAAGTCTTTATTGTGACTTGTTGGATGCCAACCTCCAACTGATCACATGCTTTAAGTTAAAGCAAGGTGCTGCAAGGTTGCTGCATTGAAAAGGGGCGGTGTTTTTTCTTTTTCTTTTCTGGTTACACGACGAGATCCACCAGCATCATTCTTCTTCGTATGCCCCGCTTGACCAGACAGCACGTCCTTAAAAAACCTTATTTCAAGCTACTTACAACCATGTTGTCCATTGCAGACACAATCCCAGGTCAAGCCTGGGGGGTAGGAAGCTTATAGATGCATGCTTGCTGCCTTGATGAATTTTCTTATCACATTGGAAAATTGCTGCCTTGATGAGTTTATATAGAGTATAGAGTACTCACTGCCTCATCTTTTTTTTTAGACATTGTTGTCACCATCATTGGAAAATTGCAATGAACCTTTTGATTGATTGATTTATTATTATTATTATTATTATTATTATTATTATTATTATTATATCATTACTTTTGATAGAAAAATACTAAAAAAAATTATTAATTTATTTTTTCATGATAAATGCATTTTTAAAAAACATTTAAAAACAGTTACAAACACGCTACGAGCATAAAATGATTAGGTTGTGCATCTAGCCCCAAAAAAAATCCATACACGCTTGGGTCTGCAATACTAGGCTTGCATACTTGGCTCTTTTGAGGTTTTTTTTAATAAATAGATAATTTGTTGTTCATTTATTTTTTTTAAATAAAATGCACAACATTTCGTTTTTATATTGTGTTGCCACTAGTTTAGTTTTTCAGCCACTTTTATTGGTTAACATGTCGGGTTTGGGGTTTTTTTTAATTCAACAAACTTATTTTAACTTGGTTTTACTTGAAAGTGCTTACAAAAATTCTATAAATAAATCTATTTTAATCATAAAACTGTCCAAAAATAAAAATAAAAATTAATTAAAAAATAAACTTCCTGTATCTATATTTTTTTAAGAAAAAGATAAAAATCTCTAACCACTTTCACGAAACTCTAACCTCTAAAGAGAACCCATTAATATTATTTATTCTGATATAAACAATAAACTTCCTGATGCGAAGATAAATGCTGGTACCTTCTCCCTACTTGCAACCCTGCCACGACGATTCTCGTGCGCGCATATTTTTCAGAGCCACCGGAGAAGCCAGACCCACACCTGAATCACGATTGAACAGGAGGCATGCCTATCGCATGCAATTTGCTCCTCCCAGACCAAACATTTTCACCAGTTACAAAAAAACCTCTCTAATCCAATGCATGATTTTTTGTTTTTTTTTTAATTTCATCCCAGTATTCGTCTTAAAAACATGATATTCCATTAATATTTATTTCTTCTTCTTCTTTTATTCTATTTTATTTTTATAAAAATCTAGTAGGAATTTCTGCAGAGTGTTCCGCAATCTAGGCATCATCTCCCATTTATTAGGAAAGGTTATAGATTCAGACTCCAAAAAATTAACACACAAAAATTCTAAAATTAAGATAAAAAAAAGAGCGAAAGTAAAGGGTTAATCAGATTAAGTGAGTATTTAACATTGTAGTTATGATTTGAAAAAATAAATTTTAAAAAAACTATAATTCATGCATTTTTCTTATATAAAATCTCAAGAAATAGAGTCACGTAAAATACAGTCTGCAATATGAAAACATGCTTAGCTTAATAGTAATTTTAAAAATCCAAATTTTAAATGCTGCGTGTTCTTTTTAAGGCACCATTTGGGAACGCGGTGTAATCTGCGTTTCAAAAAAATTTAAATTTTTTTTTGGTGGCAATTAAATATAATAACATGGAAATAAATCTGTTTTTAATATGAAAAGAAAATACTTTTTAAATTTTTTATTAAACAATGAGAGAAATACAGTAGTAGTAGTAATAATAATAATAATAATAATAATAATAATAATAATAATTAATTCTAAATCCCTATAAAGAAAACCAGGGAATATTTACACCAAATATTCAAGGGCATTCTTGTATTCCTGTAATCTCTTCTATTATACATGTAGTAGTAGTAGTAGTAGTAGTAATAATAATAATAATAATAATAATAATAATAATAATAATAATAAACTCATTATTTTGATTTGAAAGGTAGGGGGGGGGGGGGTTGTTGACATGCTAGATCTTATTTTAATAATTGGCTTTGAAATTAATTATTTGACTTGGCGTAGAAAAAACATATATGTCTTTACCTTT
>Ga0325411_1001716_pt1 | contig 24551 bp, 19 predicted proteins | sample PopdelMetagenome_13_FD_206181 | JGI IMG/M metagenome (GOLD analysis project Ga0325411, IMG submission 206181) | Populus deltoides microbial communities from Bellville, Georgia, United States - Xylem-PdIQD-R4 | ecosystem: Host-associated > Plants > Phyllosphere > Stem > Wood/Secondary xylem... | reverse complement strand
TCCATAAAGTGATTTTGTAAGCCTGCACACCATATTTTTTGTTCTTTTTGTTAAACCAGGGGGAACATCCATGTATACTTCCTCCTCTAGATGTCCATGAAGAAATGCATTATTTACATCAAACTTATGTAAAGGCCAATCCAGGTTTGCCGCAAGTGATAGGAGTATCTGAATTGTGTTCAGTTTGGCTATTGGTGAGAAAGTTTCCTGAAAGTCTATGCCATATGTTTGCGTGTATCATTTAGCCACCAGTCTCGCTTTGTATCGTTCTACTGTCCTATCTGTTTTATATTTCACAGTAAACACTTATTTGCATCCAACTGTCTTTTTCCTATCTGGCAATATAGTTACCTCCTCGATATTATTATTCTGGAGAGCCTTGATTTCATCATAAACAACCATCTTCCAATGTTCATCTAGCATGGCTTCTTCAATGTTTGGTGGGACCTGTTCTGAAGACACTTTTCCTATAAAGACCTTTGCTGCATCCAACATGTTATGGGTTGAGATAAAATTTTTAATGGAGTATCTGGCTTTTTGTCCTTCTGTTTATGGTGAGTACCAGTTTGGGGGTATCCCCTGATTATGCTTGTGAGGTAAACTGTATTTCATAGAATCAGGTAATGTAGGAGAGTCAGGAGATCTTACATCAATTATAGTGTTGGGAATGTCATAATTCTGATTTTGGTCGTGTTGCATGTTGAAGAGGGGGTTATTCGATGTGGCTTGAGTATGTAAGTCGGTGTGGTTGGTCTGCTAAGTAATCTCCAGTTCTGTTTGAGTGTGTCCTTTAGTATGGTCAGTGTGAACCCATTCTCATATCTATTGTTCATTTCTATTCTTCCCCTGAAGAATAGAAAGGGATGGTTTGTTGAAGAAATATTTGGTCTCAAGAAAGGTTATATTCATAGTAACATAGAGTTTTCATGAAAGGGGATCACAACACCAATATCCTTTCATATGAGAACCATAGCCAAGAAAGACACAATGAACAACACATGGATCCAACTTGGATCATTGGTGCTTTGGAACATGTATAAATATAACACAACTAAATATTTTTGGAGGTATATAGAGTGTTGAGGGTAGTGTAACATATCGTTCCAAAGTCTAGAGTGGTGTGTGAAAATTAAGTACTCGGGATGGCATACAGTTGAAGATAAATAAATGTACCCACGACATCAGGCCAGAATCGTTGGGGCATATAAGCAGCTCCCATTATTGTCCGTACTGTCTCCAGTTTGTGTCTATTTTTTCATTCAACAATTTCATTCTGCTAATGAGTATGTACACATGTAGTCTCATGTATGATGCCCTTGCTATCACAAATTTTTCTATACTCTTGACTAAAATATTCGCCTTCATTATTAGATCGAAGAGTTTTAATGCTCAAATAGAACTGGGATTGTACAAGGGTGGAATTTTAAAAAAGAAACTAGTAGGACATCTTTCTTATGTTTCAACACGTAAATCCAAGAGGCCCTTGTACATTCATCAATAAAAGTGAAACCATTTAAAGCCAGTAGTGATCATAACAGCTATAGGACCCTATAAATCAGAGTAAATAATCTCAAATGGTGTATTGCATTTATTATAATTGATGGGGTAAATTGTTCAATGACTTTTAATCAGGATACAATCCTTGCATTTGAAACTAGAGAGCAGAACATTTTCAAATGAAGTAGGGAATAAATGTTGTAAATAAATGAATGATGGATGTCCTAACCGATAATTCCATAACCAAATGTCTTGTCCTTGTCGTTGTGATGATTGAGCAAAATGAACTATATAATATAACCCTCATCTTTTAGTACCACGACCTAAAATCTTTTTTATGAGAACATCTTGAAACAAACAAAATGAGGAGTACATTAGCACGCAACAATTTAAATTTTCTATTACTTGGCCACTAATAGTAATTTAGTGAAGAGTAAAAGAACAAAAAGAGTATTAGGGAGAGTGAATGTGGTTGATAATTTCATTATACCTCCCCCTGTTACCAGATATATATCACTGTTAGCATTTAATATGGCCTGTTGTCGAGGAACTGACTTTGTTTTAAAGTCATTAGGATCATATGTCATGTGACTTGTCGCCCCTAAGTCAATAATCCAATTGTTTACATGTTCACCATTGGATACTAAGTTTGTGGAACCAATAGTACCTGGGTCTTGAGTTGTAGACTGAGGTTGACTGTCGAGGATCACAAGTGTGTTTGGATCTGTATTAGTAACAAATGTTACGTGGCCATCTCATGCGTCTTTTTTTCCCTTAAGTTCATACCACCACTTTGAATACTCGTGTAGCTGAAAACACGTATCTTTGGTTTGCTTATTTTTGCCATAATGAGTGCACACACCCTCATGGGCTTTCGGTCTAGCAAACAATGGCCTGTTGGAATTCAGTCCATGTGGACCAGGCCTAGGCTGAATGGTATGCTTATTAGATGATGATGATGGGCCAAAAAACTGTTCTGAGAGTTGCCACCAGGTCCAGCCCATTTGTTTGGTCTTATGAGAGTGAGGCCGTTGAAATCAGCCCAACCTTCATCAACCTTCTTGCCACTCATGCCAGTCATCACGGTTTTTTCATTCAATAGCCCTAGGTTCCTCATGCCTCCCCTTCTCATCTAACCTCAGTTCCTGTCTTTGCCTTTCGTTAGTAAACCGAAACTATCTCCACCTTCCTTCTCCATCATCACGGTTTGCCTGGTGTTCTCTTTTCTTACTTGAGCGAAGGTTTGCTCAATCGATGGTAGAGGAATCTGTTGAAGAATATCTCGGCAGGTCTGATCAAATTGATCATCTAGACCATCTAAGAAGGTATAAATTTGATCTTCTTGAATTAATTTATTGTATTTTTTATGTCCTCATCACTTGTCATGGACTTTGGGCAGCTATAGTTAATCTCTCACTACAAAGTTTGTAAGTCGATGTAGTAGTCTTCTAGAGAACCACTCCCTTGTGCTATTCGACTGACTTTGCTTTTTAGATTATATACCTGGACATTATCTCCTTTATCGAAGTAGGTTGTGGCAATGACATTCTAAACACCTTTATCTGTAGGAAATCTAATAAAATTCCTAATAAATCTGGGTTTAGAGAATTGATAATCCAACCTTTAACAATGACATTTTCTATTCTCCATTTACTGTATGTTGGGTCGGTAAGTGCTGACTGTGTGATTTCGCCAATGATTAATCCAAGTTTGTCTCTGCCAAAGATATATAAACATCTCCATGATATGTGACCATAGTTCATAATTCTGGCCATTGAATTTGATTCTAGGGATGGCTATAATTAGCAGGTCAGGGTTTTGGGTAGAGTTGGTTTGAGTGTCGGTTCTGGAATTTGTTGTTGTAACCTGGGCATGGTTTGGTGGATTTGGTTCTGCCATGTTTTAGGTTGTCTGTGATTTGAGAGGAAGGAAAACAAAGGTTAGATTTGGATAAGTTGTTTTGATACCTTGTCAACAATGTCCAATAACTTAGAAACAATTGTGTCTGTATCAATTTATTGTCATACTTTTTTATTGCGTAGAACGTGTGTGTTTAAGGATGGAAAGCTAAGAATAGAAATATACAAAATTCTTTCCTAAACTTATTTCTTATTTTTAATTTCTAATTTTCCTTATTTGTAATATCTCATGCTACAGCTAATCAATCCTTGAAACTGGAAACTACTTGTAATCGGTGTTTCTCTAAGAAAATCAATGAAATGCAAGTGCATAAGATGTTTTCTCATGTCATTGTATATAGAATCATCTTAATAAAAAAATTAAAAATATAATTTATATTATTTTCAAACACACTATAATCTTATTTTCCTGTTTTAATTTCAAGTGAAATGATAGAAGAAAACATTGATTGTCGTGATAAAATTTAATGTAAGGATTCCTAAGTATCTGCTTTCTATCTCCTAAAGCTTAAGATCTGTACTAGTGTTTCGCTACAACGTTTTCAAAATCAAATAAAATAAATATAGATTCACATAGCTCATCATTCTCAGTAATTTTAAATTAAATTTCAAATCCTCAACAAATGAACGAATATTTTCTTTTGGGATATATTTCAAGAGCTTACTCAGACTTCCCTAAGCTCCATCCAGCTAGAGTGGCTGTATCCGTCAAAGCGTCTCTGAAGCTCTGCACTTTGTCCATCGTCAAAGCTTTCTTCTTTATAAGTCTAGCAAATGCATCCCCAAAGCTTCCTGTTTGATTTCTTACATGGGATGGATCCACCTGGTAGAATACCGGAATAACTATCTGTCCATTATTTTTTCTACGCTCAAAAATCTTTGCAAGCTCCTCTAAACTCCATTTGGAAGATGCATAGTTTTCAGAAAAAACAATCACAGAAAGCTTGGCCTCTTCAATTGTTCTCAGAAGTGATTCCGGAATCTCATCTCCTCTCACATGCTGATCATCTACGAAAGTTAGGATTTGTTTCCGTTTCAAAGCAGCATGGAGGTGGCTGGTAAAACCAACACGGGTGTCTTCTCCCCTGAAACTAAGGAAGACATCATATTTAATTACTTGTGGTTTGGCGGTGGTTAAGGTGGAAGGAGTAGATAGCGATGGAGATATGTGACGGTTTCGTATGATGAATCTCCAGAGATAAACAAACAAAAAGATAGAGAGAAACAAGAAAAACATCGCCATTGTTTTGTGGAGAAACAGTCAAAGAAACAAGAGTAAGACTCTGGTGGGAAGGGAGAGAACGGAAATAACTCCAGGAAAAAGATGAGGCTGATTTTGAATCAGTAGCTTAGGCTTTACGTGTTTAAGACCCTGCCTTAGGCATATGTATGGTTATAATAATGGGGAGGTTGCACATTGTTGTCTTCCTGAAAGTGAAGTGATTTGATAGGAGAGGGTATTAATGGGCTGTTTGTCTTTGCTGTATAGAAAATGTATTTATAAATCTTGAAATTTTTTATTTTTTTATCTGAAATTAATTTTTTTTAGTATTTTAAATTGTTTTTACGTTATAATATCCAAAATAATTTTTTAAAAATAAAAAAATAGATTATATTAATTTTTTTAATAAAAAAACAACAACTACAACTTACCGTAGAAACCTTCCATGTCTTCAGTCCAAGTGTTCGCACCGAGGATTTTTTTGCCTTCAATGTCGTCAATTATGATGATTTGATTGAGAAGAACTTGACACTCTGCCTCAATAATTAATGTTATTTGTATTGTAACTTTTTTTAATATTTCAAATGGATTAGCTATTTTTTTTTAGGGTGAAAATGGTTTGGAAGTGTGGAAATAGTTGTTTTTTAAAATATTTTTTATTTTAAAATAATATTTTTTTTATTTTTTAAAAATTATTTTTAATATTAACACATCAAAATGATATAAAAATATCAAAAATATATTAATTTTTTTAAAAAAAAATTAATATTTTTAAAAATACTTTCAAATCACAATTTCTAACACTACCAGCAGCTTTAGGATTTTGTTATTTTCTCTTAAACGTTTTTATTATATATTTTCTTTAAACAGTAAACACTTCTGTCCTGCATGATTCTTTAGTCTATTAACTTGTACTTCAAATTCTTTTATAATTTTCCTTGTAATTACGTATTTCTTGTCTTTGCTTTTCAAGGAACGGTTGCTTTTGATGATGGTCATATCAAAATGTGTCATAGCACCGTTGATTATTGCTGCTGCTACTGACTTGTTTAGAAATAAACCGTTTTTTGTTTTAATTTAAATTTTAATTTTTAAAATTAATTTTTTTTATATTTTTACATTATTTTACTATGCTGAAGTAAAAAATAAATTTAAAATAAAAATATATTTAGATGTATTTAAAAAACAACAGTTAAACTCCTTAACACCCTATAATTATTATACAAGGCTAGAAAATGAATACAATTCACGGCATGTCGTTGATAAGCCATTAGTTAGTCATTGTACATCAACAGACATGTTATTAATGGATTAAAATAGTGAAGTGATTATTTTATTATTTCTAGACAAAATCATTTGACTAACTATAGAGAGCAATACAGTTTTTTTTATGAGGTTTATTTGCGATCATTATATTAGTCAGGAATAAATCAATTTTTTAACATTTTAAAAAAACAATGAAATAATGTAAATATTCTTAAAAAAAATTAAAACTAGGATCCATGAGTGTTTTGGTATTTTAATAATTGATAGCATAATAAAATGACTAAATTGTTCTTAAATACAAAAAATTTAAAACTGATGTCCACTAACTTTTATGTATTTTTATCAATATAAATTAGAGGCAATTTAATCTCTTATTAAATATAAATATAGTTAGGGGCATATGTATAATTATAATAATGAGGGTTTCAAATCCAAGTATTTTTTTCAGAACATTATAGAGGGTGCATAGATTGTTGACTTCATGGGAATTTCCCGTGTACAAAAAGGCTTCATGTCTTCTTCATATATATATAGAAGAAGAAGAAGAAGAAGAAGTCGTCGTCTTGAAGGAGAGAGGAAGGGACGGGGGATGGGCCAATCCTCTTCTTCATGCAATAGTAGTCATATTGATGGCGACGCCGACTTGACCTTAAGTGTTTGGGAAGCTGAATTGCCTTGACATTACGTAATTGCGTATTTCTTTTCTTAACGGTGGCTTTCGATAATCAACAGTGCTATGACTGTTGATTATTATACAAGGCCGGAAAACGAACACAGTTTACAACAACTGGTGATTTTGGACCTACTTTGGCAACTTGATAGAATGTTTTTGGCCCTCGTCATCATTTTCATGATGTGAGCTTACATGTCATTTTAGGCCTACATCCAACCTTGAGCTGAAAAGCGAAAGACGAAAGAAATACTCCTCCTTAAAACCTTGGTCCAATGACCTTAGTTTGGACTAAATTTAAATTAAAATAGATGAAAATTAACCCACAAAACTACTAAAACTATGAACTATGAACGTATTTTTGAGACTTTAACTGATAACAGAATGAACTATATATGAACAATCAGTGCTACCAGTAGTCATATTAAACTACATATACATAAAAAAATAAAATTACAAATACATTACCCCACAAAGTTTAAGTCTTGAATAACAAAGTCATCTACACATACCACGCAATGATGATATGAGAACCTGAAAATAAACACAATAAGCCTTCAAAGTCCAGGTCTTTAAAATTAGAAAAAAAAATCTTCATGTGAACTGAGCATATGAAAATAATAAGAGAAGGGTGAGAAGAAGAAGAGGGCACCTGCTAAGGGGTCGTAGAAACCAACAACTTGAAGGTGTTTGCCATCTCTTGGTGTATGGCTATCAGCAGCAACAATTCTGTAAAATGCCCTGTTTTTTCATCCCAGTCTAGCTAAACGAATCTTCACCGCCATTTTCTCTTTATTTCGAATGTATGCTTCTGTATAGTCTAGAGACATGCTTCCTCAAAGATGTGTATATGATTAACTAGAACTACTCATGCTGTTTACATCAGGTCTTCATAAATCATCAATCCATGATTGAGAAATATCTATTGCTTACCATGCAAATGTCCAGTGTATCCTTTACTTATACTATATTTACGTTGTGGACAGGGTTTTGCTGCAGCATCATATGCATTGCTAGGTCAGTACATTTTCTTCCTCATGGACAGGCTCTCTATTACATTTCAAGAACAACTCCCTAAAATGTTGAAGAGTTTGAGATACTTCAGTTGTATTATATGGAACCAATGATATAAATTCTGGTTTTCTTTATTTTTTTTCCCTTTTCTTTGTAGTTGCTTTCCTCACATTCTTCTTGCCAACCAAGCTTGAACTTTGTTTCAGAGTGGGAGAAGACCTTACAATTTATTGCCATCATTGGCCTCAGTCAGGTATACTTTTATTTGTTATAGTGCTCTGGTTAATGTTTCTTTCACACACACATAGAAATATAATGATTAAAACAAACTTCACACATTTTGATATTGTGATAGTACTCAGATCCTTTGATGTGATCCGTAAAAATAGCATGTATATGACCATTAAGCTGATAATGATTCCCTTTTGTCTATTTTGCATGAAAAGTTTTATGTCATTACTAAATTTAGTTCAGTGAACCTTGAGTTTCTCTAATTATTTAGTTTCTCACACTCCGCCAGACTATTTATCAGCGGGTTGCTTCTTACAATGGCCCTGAAGATTTTAAGCAAGATGTGAGGTTTAACCTACTCCAGAAGTCTTTTGTCCTTAGTGTATTTATGGTGTAATTGGCACAATTTTGTAAATCATAATGCAAACCAGGTCTGAAATCAAGTCTATGTTTATTCATGCTAAATGAATTATATAAGACGCTCCTATTATCATGTTAGATAGATAGGTGTCATATATTGGGTCAACATTATTTAGCAACCCAACTCACATGTTTACTGGGACGATGAGTTTTTATTAACAAAATAAACCTTGGTTTTGCACAGTAAAGGGCATGAAAAATTTTATATATAGCAAATGTCTTCCCTGTCTAAATGTTCTTTCAACACTAGGTTCTTGACCATGTTCTGATCATGTCAGAACTTTGAGTCGTGTTGACAACCAAACTGCCTATGACGTTGGATCAATAGGACTGAATCTAAGAAGAGGTCTAGGTTGTGCAGAGTAATCTGGTAAAAAACCTCATAACTTTCATATACTTCTTAAATTTTATGAGCATCCAGTTTTAAAATGAGGTTGATGAGTTGAGGGTATTTGGAAGAATGATAGTGGTTGTTTTTTAAAGTGTTTTTTGTATGGAAATATATTAAAATATTTTTTTATTTTTTAAAAATCATTTTTAATATTAGCATATTAAAATTATTTAAAAACACCAAAAAAATATTAATTTGAAGTAAATTAAAAATTTTTAATTTTTTTCAAAAAGGCTTTTGAAACGTAAAAATAAATAAGACCGTAATCAGCTGAGGTCCAAAATTCTTCTCAATTTATAATAAGATTAATTAGTTAGTTGTAATAAGCTGAGATCTAGAATTTTTCTAAATTAGGATCAAAAAATATTGTTTAAGCTAATTCTGTTATTTTTCATATTTCTTAGTTTGCTAGGCTAATTTTGAGTTTATTTAAAGAGTTATAAAATATACAATAATAAAATCTTGAATTTAAAGATTTTAAAGTTTGCACGCATCTAATTAAACAACCCAATAATCATTGTGTAAAGTAATGGAAAAAAATTCGTCAACAATAAACAAAAATGAAATTGAGAAAACCAAATGAAAAATAAAGATCAAGAAATTTAATATCGCAACATGAGTAATTTACCTGATTATGTTTAATAAATTTCTCTATCAAAAGAAATTTGTAATAGAAAAACATATAAAATTTATTGAACAATAATTATAAAAAAATAATGCAAGGCTGCACATAACACATAAAATTTATTGAACAATAATTAAAAAAAAACAACAATGTAAGGTTGCACATATAAAAAATCTTATAAAAAAATCAATATTAAAAAAACATTTTAATCAATAAAAAAATTAATAAAAAACCACAGATAAATCATACATACTTCTCTAAAAATAAAATACGCACAATATCATTTAAAACTAATCACAATTTAATTAAAAACATAAACCAAAAATTTATTTGAAAAAATATACACAAATAATGAATTTTATTTTTTTAAAAGAAAAATTGAAAAAAGAATAAAAAAAGAACCAGGTCAGGAACATCGTATTTTTTTTTGGGTTTAGATAATATTTACCAATACTAGAGATGGTATGAAACAGCTACACAGATTAATCTTTCTTTGTTGAAAAAAAAAATCAATTTGTTTGTCAACAATGCATTACAGGAGAGGCCATAAGCATTTCCTATGAATAACACATTACAGACAATGCATACACATCCAACTATCCTTAAATCCTTCACGGCTACATTAGATGATTCCAGATATTGCTATCTTCTAAATGGATCAGAGATGAATACAAATTTCCTGATTTCTGATAACTTGAACATACAGGAGAGGCCAAAATAGGAACCTTAGCTATAACCTCCGGTAAGTCATCTGACTGAACAATGACCACCAGGTGCACTTCAAGATATTTATCAGATAAGAAAAGGACAGGGACGAAGAGAAACAAAAAGTGCGAATCGAGTACTGTGGAATAGGATGAAAGCTCCCACTCATGGTCATGGCTAGACTTGGAAAGCTCGACCCAGGCAAAGTAGCGGCACAACAAATCTCCTGGCTATAATTGGCATCTTTATGTGTTCAAAGAGAGGTTTGTAAATTGGGAGTCCCCGCTGTTACTAGGGCGATAAAAAACAAGGCAGAGTTGGCGGAGAATAATTATCCTCTCCCTTTATTTTTAACAAAATATTTTTTTTTGATAAAAAAGTATTTTTGCTAGAAAAATAACACGAATAAGAAAGGAGAGATTTGGTTAAAGAAATACTTTTTTTAGTGCTTTAAATCATTTGAATTCTTGCAAATGTTTATTTTAATTGTGTTAAGTTTTTCTTCAAAAAAAACTATGCTATTTTTAATAATAAAAAAAACAAAATACATGTTTTCGATAAACAAAAATGAAATACATAGATAAGAAAATGAAATTTTAACTTAAAACATATTTTTTCATCTATAATCTAATTGCTTAATTTCTAAAAAAAATATTTATTTCAATTACTGTAGAATTTTTTTAAAAAAATAGATTTAGAAAATCATGTCAGAGCATACTTTTTGGTAATGATAGAAAGCAGTTGTCTACTTGACATGGGTAAAACAACGACATAAACGCCGCCATCAAAACCACCGAACTTTCAGGTTATGTCAACATCGCCTGTAGCATCCGGAGGGACCACCATGATGGGGATAAGTGGTCAATTCCTGCTGTCACCACATCATCCTCTCCAGGAAAAAAAAATGGCGACTCCTACTAACAAAAGAATTCAGCACTGCCCCATCCCTATCAACAAGCCACCATCATTACTGCATCATTTAACCCACAGAGGCTTGAGAGTTTTAATAAGAAGCATTTGTAGCATGGGGTTGCTTAAAGAATTAAAGATGAGGTCTCTGTTGCAGTGGTGTTTAGCTTAATATATTTATCCAGAATCCAAAATATTAGAAGCCAATTGACCATCACATCAGAAATTAATTCAATTCCTTTGTGTATATTGAATCTTGGTGCGTCAATATTTACAATTGTGTTTGGTAGAAGTATGGATGGAAGTTGGCTGATGCCATGTGGAAAATGGTCTAAAAACCAAGGATACAGGGGATCCATGATCGATGAGCCAGTAGCCCATTTCATCAGGGGAAAAAAAAACAATCTAGCTTGACAGTAGCTGGAAGAAACCCGAGGATGGTACTGCAAAATGGAATGCAGAGGATTCTTAGGGAAACCCGGAAGTGCTGGAATAGGAGGCGTTCCGAGAGACCCATAGGGTCGTTTCTTGTGCGTTTTCTCTTGCATGATTGAGGACATGGATTCAAATGAGATTGAACTTTGCCCCATTAAGATAGCATTAGAGATTAGTGTTCCCTCATCGTTGGCAAGTCAGCTTAATTGGGCTGTGGAATCAGATTCGGTTAGCAAAGCAGTGGCCTTTCTTAACGTTTCGAGAGAGGGAAGTTGCGGCATGTCATTAGCAAACCAGAGCTCGATTTCATAGCTACCTTGACTATTACCTGTTCTGTTTTTTTCCCTTGATTTCTTTCCTCTGTTTCAGCCACTCACTTCATGGCTATTTTCAATAGCTTCCTTTTGAATTAACGACCAAGGAAACAACAAATTAAAGAGATTACAACCAAGCACTGAAGTCTAATGTAAGATTAACACTATTTTTGGCTAGTTGGTCTACTGCATGGTTAGCCCCTCTGTGTGAGCGAGTGTAAAAATTGTTTCCCTCAACTGTCTTCTTAACAATATTTTGAAGCTCATAAAAGGTCTCAAGTTTCCAGGATCTTAAGCTTGGGCTTTGTATATCGCCAGCAACTCTGCCTCACTCGAATCAATAAAGCCAGCAGTGCAGGAAAAATAAAACATGAACGCACCACCAATCCCAGCAGGTCCTGGTTTCCCCCATTGATGCTCACTTGCATGGCTTGTTGGAAAAGACTTGTAGTTATTTTTATTAGCTTCAATATTATTTTCTTCCGATTCAAAGCTCGTAGGGCACGAGGGGCACACATACATTAAGAAGAAAAGGAAAGAAACTTGAAAACCAAACAAGATACTAATTACACAGTTATATGCATGATATTGATTACCGCTAAGCAAATGGCCTAACTAGCCAACTAGATTAACAAACTACTAGCGCAGCGGAAAGGACTATTTTCGTTGGGCACCAAGAGTGCGTCGAACTCTTCAAAGACCATACAGGGGAAGATCCTCGACATCAACCCAAATATCTTGCCCCATCAAGATCATCACTTTTCTTTGAGCTCTAACCGTGTACCTCCTGACCATGTCATTATCTTCATCTCTCTCCATAAAGAAAACAACCCTGTCTTCGGGAGCAAGGCCTTTCTGCTCTACAAAACGATGCCAAGAAGAGCGTAGAAGAACGGGTTTTGGGTATGCTCCAGTCAGACGGGTTGACAAGGAAAACCTCCATACATTGTCAGTAGCATCGACTGCTTCAAATTTCATCATATGGGCTCCTTCAGGAAATGGAAAAGCCTCAAGGACATGGGTTGGAACTGAAAGAGTATATCCTATATGGGTTGGTTTTAGTTTCTTCGTGAAGAGATGTACTTGTTCCATTCCTTTTCAGGAGATGAAGAGTTTCTGTGAAGAGAGAAGGCGATTGAAACAGAGGTTGGAGTGAAAAAAATACAGTGCAGTTGAAACTAAGTTTAGAATGAATTCGTGTCTGTTCGCGAGCGTGTATTTATGTTGAAAAATTATTAAATTAATATTTTTAATGATTTTAATAGATTGATATTAAAATAAAAATAAAAACATTTTAAAAAACACTGTAGATGATAATAGCAACGGTCACCTTCCGAACTTCTTTTCAACCATGGATGCCCGTGTTTTTTTGTTTTCATCTCCTTCTCGACCGCGTAAACAAAAAAGCTTTAGAAAAATTTTGCTATGATTCAACGGCCGGCCAATCCAACGAAGGTGTATCGGAGTGTGTTCTTGGATAGATCAGTTTTGTGGGCCATCAATCTACCACATAAGTTCAAAATAGATTTCTCTTCCTGTGATTGACTTAGTTTAGAGTCAAAAGGGTACCTATAGCTAGGGGGGATCTATAGAGATAAAGTGGAGGTGGGGGGATTTGGTGCTTTTCACTATCTCCTAAAATTACTATTTATAATTGTGAGAATTATTGAAAAACAGGGTATAGATAGTTGATTTATGTTTCACTAGTTTATTTCAATTATTTTTATTAAAATAATAATAATTTTTTTAAGAAGATATTCAACCCACATCATTTAAACTTTATTTAATTAAATTTAATTAGTGATTGTTTAGTCATCAAATCTTTAATATTATATTAAAAAATTATTTTAATCTAATAATTTGAATTGTTAAATAAGGTTTTAAAATATAATTTATATTATTTTATAACATATTCAATCTTATATAATTTGAATTTGATTTAATTAAATAAATAAAATTATTAAAAATTCAATTGAATCAAATAGGTTAGTGAGGTTAATGTTTTATTAGTTAATTAAAAACTTAGGTTTGGCTGGATTAGAGAATTATTATTCTAATGAAAGGGTTCACAGCCACGATGGCCATGATTTCACTATCAGCTGTCAATCGTATTAAAGGAACTTTCTTTTATCCTGGCCAGTTATTATTAATTCTTAGAAGCTTCTTTGGACCTCTAGCATGCACATTACGGCCTTAATCATTACGGCCATAAAGCATTGGAATGATTGGAAACCTGATTAAAATTGTATTTTTAAAAATTTTAAATTTATTTTTATTTAGAATTTATTTTTTATTTTTGTATGGTTTTGATGTACTGATGTTAAAAATATTTATAAAAAATAAAAATATATATTATTTTGATATATTAAAAAAACACTTTAAAAAACAACCACTACAATATTTTTAATCATACTCTACTTGTTCATCAAATCTAAACATTATTTCATTCCTTTCATAAATAGAAGCAATAATTCCAGCGTGTAATTTGTGGGTTATGTTAAGGAAATTAAATTAAAGAAAATAAAAATAAAAAAATTATATTAGGGATGAGAAATCAAGCTTGTAATATCTCAATTACTATGTATATGTAAGAGTAATGATAATTTAATTTCTAAGCTAGCTATAGTTTACTTCACTTCACTAATTAATAATATTTTATATTTAATGCACCATATTTTTTTTTCCATCTTATACTGGGATAATTGTTTAATTGATTTTTATATCAATCAACACTTATCATGGTTGAAAATCATGCCTAACCTTGAGTCGAACCCACCAGCAACCCAAATGTCATACAAATGGAGAGAAAAGACTCATCATAGGTGATAATTATGCTTAACCTTGAGTCGAATCCACCGGATTCAATTAAAAATAACAATACTAAGATTCAATTTAATAATATTTTAAATTTTAATATAATTTATTATTTAGAATTAAAATTATATATCAAAGGATAGAAAATAAAAATATAGGCACGAATAGAAATGGTATAAATTGTTTTGTTTAAATGAGTATTTCCTTTTAAATTTTTATAATTATTGAGTCAAAGTTAATTTTAAAAGTTAAATCTAGTAAATCCGGTTAGATTTTACTGATTTTATACAAGTCAAGATCTATTTCACTTATTTTCAAGATTTTAATTTGATTTTCCATAGTTAATATGATTTGATGGGTCGTGATTTTAATTGCACACGACAAATCTACAGGCAATCACTTTTCAATACACTCAAAGGCTCTTAAAACTTCATTGATTGTTGTATTTTAGCTATAGATGGCCTTATGAAGACATGTATGTACTGCTTGCTCTTGATTTGAGTGGGGAAACCAAGCCTTTTATAAAAAAAATAAAAATAAAAAAAAACCACAAGAACCAAACAGTGCAATTATGAACATGAGTCATGAATACTAATTAATTTAAATTCACATTAATGTAAAAAAAAAAAAAACATATATCTAGCCTGCCTGAAGATTTTGATTGTTAATTTAATCCCTGTAAAAAAGTATATAGATATCAATATCTCAAACAATAGCTAGCTAGTATCATGATGATGATGATGATCATATCAATCCAAACACCTTTAGCACACATGAGATGATGGAGGACAGCTTTAGATCTTTCTTTTTTGACTTTCCTAATATATAATATACTTATTTCTTCATTATCAATCGATGTTAATGTATAGTGATTATTCCATAGATTTAATTAGTAAGGAGTAAGATTCCCAAAACAAAAAACATAAGATGTTCTTAATTATACCATTAGGTGGATATATTTATGTTATATTTATTGCTCAAAGTTTTAATCTTGATTAAATCATGCGATTGCAAAGACTTGTAGTATGTATGTTTTGAGAAAAACGAATGGAAGTGAGAGTAATGTAAAAAAAAAAAAGTCACTTTTATTTATTTGTGAAAAAATAAAAATAAAAAACAAAGAAAAACGAGAGGAAAATAAATCTTCTAGTTTTTTTTTTTAACACAAGTTTAATTGATTTCTGCCCAAATTAGAGAAAATTGAACTAAATAAAAAAAATAATAGGACTTTTCTCATAATATCCTCTAAAACATTGTATTCATTTCTCTTCTATCAATAATACATCTAAACAAACAAATTAAGCTACATTTTCCCCTCACTTTTCTTTAACCAAACGAAAATCCTTCATTTCTTCTCATTATTTTAGTTTCTCTCCTATCCATCCCTTACCATTTCTTATTTTCCATATAGATTATTAATTTATTTCTTTTTAATGTAAATTATCTATTTAAAATTTGATAAAAAGAAACGTGTTCTTCATATACCAAAGAAACTTATTTTCCACAACCATGCCCTCGCAAAAAAAAGAAAGAAAAAAGAAAAAAGAAAATCAAGGTTTAACAGACCATTACTTCTTTAATAATTAACTTTGCTGATTCAAAAATAAATAAATAAATAAATAAGACTAGTTAAAAGTTATCCATGCCATTAATTAGACGTCATAACTGTGGAAAAACTTGAACAGGTTGGTTTAGCGCCTGGAAATCTCCAGGAACCTGCCGACTGAGAAGTTTCCTCGATCGATCTTCCATTTGTTCTTAATTTCCACGACTTAGTCTATTTAATGTGGAGCCCATAGAAGAAATTTGTGGCAATTAATAATGTTTCAGTTTCTCAGTTAAGGAAGAACAAGGACCACCAAGGGGCCAACAGAGGTAGCTAGCTAGGATCAAACCCAGGGAACAATATTCCATGCTCAAGCAAGACAGTAAGGTCGATCTCACACAATTCTTATAACCGTTCGACATAAAGATAACGTTGTCAACTGTGTAGTTAGCAATATTTTTATTGGATTTGAAATATTTATTTAATTCGGGTTTTATTAGTTATATCAGTTAATTTATTTTACTATTAAAATAGTTTTATATGTTACTGAAATACAATTATTGACTTTCAAATAATTAAATCAAATCTTCTGTATAATTTAGACCCCTTTTTTTTATCATTATACACTGCATTTAAATAGATTAATGAAGCCAAGAGCGACTTGCACCATGATTAGCTAACTCACATTGAACATAAAATGAAGCATACAAAGTCTCGAAGTACTACTGCACATGATACATTTTAGTTTTGTGCAATAGGGAAAGACAAGTTTGTTCATTCATGGAGATTGAATGATAAAATTCTTGTATTTTTCAAACTTTTATTCATATGTGGATTAGTAATAGTGACTATATATATATATATAATTTGTCTCTACAAAAACAAGTATGTTTGACAATATATGTTCTTGATTATGATATTTTGGTTTTAACCTAAAAGGTCAGTGAAAGATATTTGGTGTGCTTTAAAGCCTTTAATTAATGAGCTAAAAATGTTGTGGTTGTTATTTTTAGTGCCGGAAAAAATTAATTAATTAATTAGGTTAAATATCAATTGAATGAATCAAATTTCAACTTTATATGGTTCATCAAATCTTATGAAATGCTACTATCTTAGATATAGAAGTTTACTCAGGTTAGGAATTGGATCACAAATCGGAAGGGATGATCCAAGTTAATCTATTTTAAAAAAAAATTAAAATGATTGTTTTGATCAAAATGATATAAGCCCCGGGTTAAATACGTCTTGAAGGCTACAATGCAAACTAATTGAAAGGTTATAAGCTAGGTCTAATATGAACAGTGAAGGGCTTTCCATTTTCTTTTCTTCTTTTTTAATTTCACTTTTTGGTTTAAAGAGGATAGCTTAATGTTGAGTAATTTATATGGAATTACCGGAATTTATTTGACTATGAAAGAGAATAGCCGGATGTTGGGTAATTCGTATGGAATTACCGGATTGATTATCTATAAAAGAGGATAGCTGGATGTTAAGTAATTCATATAAAACTATCAGAATTCATTTGGCTATTAAAGAGGATAGCCGGATGTTGAGCAATTCGTATGGAATTACCAGAATTTATTTGGCTATGAAAGAGAATAGTTAGATGTTGGGTAATTCATATGGAATTACCGGATTGATTGGCTATTGAAGAGAATAGCTGGATGTTGGGTAATTCGTATGGAATTACCGGAATTATTAGCTATTAAAGGAGATTAGCCGGATATGGAGTAATTCATATGGAATTACCAAATATTTGTTGGCTACCGATAAGGGTTAGCTGGATTTGAGGTAAATTTATGAATTACTAAATTTAAAATTAAGTGATGGGTGTTGGTTGTTAAAGTCCTGTAAGTATAGGATTGATAAAACTATGAATGGGCTATTGATGTTGGAATGTAGTAAGTTAGTAATGAAAGACAATTTTATATATTTTGAAGAATTGTGAACATAATAATTTTACCATTGTTATTGTGTTATTTTACTTATTCCTTATTAATGTTATATATACAGATATTTCATGAGATGATGTGAAGCGTTAGATATAGGCTTTTGTGTTTAGATCTTTATTTTTTGGGATCAAATATCTTTTTCCTTATATGTAATTTGTATTATATGTAATTTGTTTTTGGTACTTACACATTTAGAAAGTATAGGTAAGAAACTAACATTAGTAAGCTATTCAAAATGAAGTTTAGTAATCATAGTTATGCATGTTATAAATGATGGATGCATGTTAAAGTAATAATTAGTTCAATATGAATCCTTTAAATTTATACTTGTATTAACTTAGTTAATGTTTTGTTATAAGAGAATGTAATTACTATGTTTTATTTGTTGATGATGTCATGTTGAGAAAGCATAATGAAGTATTGTTATGTGAGATATTGTATGATGAGATGGGATATGATCCAGGATGGTTGGATCGAAGTGAAGATTGAGTAGTGTGATTGAATGAAGTTTAGTCAATAACTTGGTACCATTAAAAAACAAAGAAAACTCTGCTGAATTTTCTATAGAAAATTAGATTTATATAAAAAAAAAATCTTGAATGTTTTCATTTCTGAAGGGTGATTTTGATATAATAGTTATGACCTTGATGATATAATTTTGAAATTGTTACAACCATCATCAATCCCCTCTCATCACATGAAACTTGTGGACATCAAGAAAAATTAATTTGGTGGCCGGAAATGGCGTGAACGATAATTTTATCTCTCATTGCTGGAATATAGCGACCCCTATTTCTAATCAGAGACTAAAAAACAATAAAAATGAACTTCTGTATCAAAAGTGAAAATTTAAAATTTAAACGAATCTAAATTGTATAAATTACGTTATTTAAAAAACTAAAAATAAAAAATAAAAAAAAGAGGAAAATAAACCCTTAACTTTCTTTTCTTTATACACAAGTTTGATTTTCCTTTTTTTATAAAAGAGAAAATTAAATTAATACAAAAACAATGAGCAGAATTTCACTCATAAAATCCTCTAAAAAATTGTATTCATTCATTTTCCGTCAATATATCTAAACAAACAAAACTTCATTTTCCCTCAATGTTCTTAAACCAAACAAAATAAATTTGATTTTCCTTATTTTAGCTTCTCTTCCATCCCTTATTTTTCTCATTTGCCATGTAGATTATTATTAATTAATTTAGAATGTAAATGATCTATTTAAAATATTTTAACAAGGAACTTATTCTTCATATAGAAAAACAGACACAATCCTGACCTCATTGCTATATAAAAAAAAAAAAGAAAAAAAAGCACTTAAGGTTTAACGCACCATTACTTTTTCAATAATTAATTTCGTGTCAAGTTCTAGGAAGATGAGTGGTTGTATGGGTTTGGTTCTCTTGCTAAATACAAGGCTCAGGATCTGTTTGAGGAACTGTTTAACACACTGCACCATTAAATAGTTTTATTGATGGATTAATTCTGTCGGTATAAGGCACGCAATTCGACAGTAAAATTCTTAATGATGGAATACGTTCGTCGGAATATTGATCGTCGGTAATTTCTCATTCCGTCGCTAACTTTGTTGAAAATTAAAAAAAACAAACACCAACGGTTTTACAGACGGCAAAGCGTGTCAAAAAAAAATTTCCCGCGAGAACTTTACCGACGGAATAAGTCCGTCTGTATTTTCAACGGTAATTACCGACGGTAATATCCGTCAGTGATTGTGGCATGGGTGGTAATTGTTTTGCAACTCTCGGTAAAATATCGACGGCCTGGTTCTGTCTGTAAGGCCATCGATATTTATTTAAAATATTTTAAAAAAATTATTTATTAATAGTAAAAAAAACTAATTAACCAGATAAATAGCCAGATAAAATTGTATTAAACATTAAAATATAAACCGAATCTGGAGTACGAGGCTGCTGAAGTGAACAAAGAATGGTTGTTAAGAAGTGCAGTGGCATATGCCAGATCTCCTGAGATCATGCAAAAGCTTCATAAATATTTTACGATGGATGGTGTTTCCAGATGTTTCCCAAAACCGATGGGAGGTAACGTTGTTTTACAAATTTGATGAATAGTGGCACAATGGTTTGACGTCGTGAGACACTGCGATTCTATTCTTAGTGCTACTGAAAGATTTGTCTGGCTTGGGGTGGAGGGTGTTCCTCTCCATGCATGGGATGGGGATTTCTTTTAGTGTATTAGGTCCCTTTTTGGTAAATTCATCACTCTTGATAACTCTTCCTATAAGAAGCTAAAGTTTGCTGCTGGAAAGGTACTAATTATAGTACTTGTACAAGATTGTGGTATTAAAGTTACTGAAGAACCATGTCTGGAGATTAATGCTTGCTGGGTAGAAAAAAAGAAAGCTGTCGATTCTTGGCGGGAAGATATAATAATCCCTCTTCGTCTGATGATTACTCATCCCTGAATGTTGAGCCCCCTAATTATAGTACAAGGCATGTTTAAAGAAATCTGAGAAAGAATGAGAAGATGAGTCCCCTAATTATGTATCTTATTTCTGCTGATGGACTGATCTTATTACAATATATGTTTTCTCTGAGTCCCCTAATATTATTATAAAAAAACCAAAAAATTTTCAGAAGTCCTTTAAAAAAAAATTATGATTTTCTCACATGTTTTTCTATCAGTTTTACATAATATTACGTTGTATTTTTATACTATAAGATACAGATCTAGTATTAAAATATCCAATTTTCTCCAAAACATTTCTTAAAAAAAATTTAAAAATTCAAAAAAATTCTCAAAACTATTAAATTACTTTCCCCTATCAAAAAAAAAATATATTTTCATGCATACGGTCAGATTCTAAAAAGTTTTCGAAGCATATTTTTATATTAAAAAAATTGCATATGTTTTTTAAAAAAGCAAAAAAAAAAAGAATATCATAACCAGTTAATGATTACCAATTAGGATTTGGCTAAAATGTCAAAAACCCTTCACCAATCATTATGTACATTTTATATTAGGGTTTAGATGTAAACTTTAATATTTAGGGATGTAAAGCTACATAATAAAGTACACCCTCATATATTAAAGATACAAAGTGTAAAATAAATGCGATGCTAAAATTTAGATTTTAAAACAGTTAGAATTGAACCCAATGAGGTAGAGACTCTATCACGAAGAAAGATCTGTCTTAGACCTTAGAAGAAAACCAACAAATAGAAATTTCACATAGAAAAACAATCAAACGACAATGCAGCTTACCTTAGGTAGGGTGCACTGGTGGTGATGTGTCTTCTCCTTACACAACTAGTCCCTTACTTAAACTTTTACATACCATAGGTTTCCTAATAACATTAATACTAGGTGGTGACTCCTAAACTTTAATCATAATTTTATGATTAAATCCAAAACTCTTTCCTTTCCCAACAACATACCTTTCAAGAGGCTCGCATTTTATAGTACGCTAATCCTGACATTGTCCCTACTGACAATATAAATAAAACGAGTCCCCCACAAGAGTTGGGTAGCATTCAATCTTTCTTCAATATCCTTTTATATTCAAATGGCACAAAGAAACAAGAAGGTTGTGCACTTAAGTGACAAGTCTTACCCTTTTCCTTAGGAAGTTCAGCGATGTGGAATGGGGGAAGCAATGGTTGACTCTTTGCATATATGCTAGCATTATGAAAAACTAATAAATAGGCTAGAAAACTTAAATGTTTAATTTCAAACAGCTTCTCATAATGGGAACTACTTCTTAACTCTTGAGTTACATAAAAAATCTACAACCGAAAGTGAGAAAGATTAAAGGACAATATTTGATAAGCTGCTCCTAGACTGAATTTTCTAACCATTATGATGCCTATGGAAGTTATAAGAACAACAACAACATAAAAAATATATAAAAGATTTTACGAGCAAAAAGGTTATAAAAGTAAACTTTAAATTTACAATTTTATTCTCTAAAAATAAATTCCTTTAAGGTTTACAAGACCTATAAATAGAATGGAAGAACCCTACCTCTACTAGAAAACATCCAAATATCTAAAAGCATAAGAGAAACAAAAACATAATCCAAAAATAACATAAGAAAAGTAACAAAATCGGCACAAACAACAACTTCGTCTAACCATCATAGTCATCATAACAAATTTGAAATTGGTTATCAACATATCAGAAATTTAAAAATAGCATAAGCCATAGCATATTAATATACTTAATTATGAGGAAAAAAAAACTATTTGTCATCCACAAATATGATTACCAAGGAAGTCGATTAGAAAATGTAGAATGAAGAACCACATCGTCCTCAACAAGATGAAAAAAAAGTTTTAAAAAGTTGAGTGTAGGAAAAAAAAAAGGATCTTATCTGAATCTACTTAAGACTAGTACACAATTCTTCACAACTGAAAATACCGAGAGTTGACCACAAGTTCATATACAATCTCCAAAAGAAAATTATTCAGAAGAAATCCAAAAAATAATAAAAGTGAAAAAAAGACGCTGCAATGCCGAAAAAATATCAAAATTGGTTGAGGAGATTCAAAAATACAAAAGGTAGAAATTTGATAGTGAGAGCCCTATTGATAAGGAAAATTCAATTTGAAAAAGAAAAGTAAAAAATTAGATGTTTATGGACTCAATTAAATTTTATTCAAAGTTTAATTGAATTTATGAAGGGTTTGATTGTAAAAAAATTGATTTCTTAAGTCAATTTAGATTTTTATTGAAAGAAATTAAATTATGGGGCCCAATTATAATTTTGAAGAGTTGATTTAGTCATGTCAAACCAAGTTAACGGCTTAAAAAAGCGATAACATGAAATCTGATCGGGTCTAAGTCATTCATTAGACTATTGGATATCTAAATATTAGGTCTATAATATATTATTTGGATTAATTTTGTTATTTTTCCTAGATTGTTTTTATTTATTGTTTTATTTTGGATTTTATGTTAAATTTTTTTATGCTTTTGTATTTTGATTTGTTTCCTAGTAGAGACATGGTTTTCTGTCTATTCATGTATATATTTTAAGGTTTACTTCTACAGATTTTGTAAAAAAAAATTTGTTTATTGTTTTTCTAAGCTGAGGGTTCCTAGGGAAACCAGGAAGTGCAGGAGTAGGAGGCGTTCTGAGAAACCCATAAGGTCGTTTCTTGTGCGTTTTCTCTTACATGATTGAGGACATGGATTCGAATGAGACTGAAGTTTGCCCCATTAAGAAAGCATTAGAGATTAGTGTTCCCTCATCGTTGGGAAGCCAGCTTTAATTGGGCTGTGGAATCAGATTCGGTTAGCAGCCAGGCCATGGACGATGCTGCGTCTCTTTAATTCTATTTCCATTAATGGCAACTCTGAGAACAGTGGCCTTTCTTCACGCTTTGAGAGAAGGAAGTTGTGGCATGTCATTAGCAAAGCACAGCTTGATTTCATAGCTAGCTTGACTATTACCTGTCCTGTTTTTTTCCTTAATTTCTATCCTCTGTTTCAGTTTCTGTCCTCTGTTTCAGCCACTCACTTGATGGGTATTGTCTATAGCTTCCTTTTCAATTAACGAACAAGGAAACAACAAATTAAAGAGATTACAACCAAGCAATGAAGTCTAATGTAAGAATAACACTATTTTTGGCTAGTTGGTCTACTGCATGGTTAGCCTCTCTGTTTGAGTGAGTGTAATAATTGTTTCCCTCGACTGTCTTCTTAACAATATATTGAAGCTCATAAAAGGTCTTCCAGGATCTTAAGCTTGGGCTTTTTATATCGCCAGCAACTCTGCCTCACTCGAATCAATAAAGCCAGCAGTGCAGGAGAAATAACACATGAACCAGTCCTGGTTTCCCCCAATGATGCTCACTTGCATGGCTTGTTGGAAAAGACTTTTAGTTATTTTTATTAGCTTCAATATTATATTCTTTCGATTCAAAGCTCATAGGGCACGAAGGGCACACATAGAAAAAGAAGGAAAGGAAAGAAACTTGAAAACCAAACAAGATAACTAATTACACAGTGGCCTAACTAGCCAGCTAGCTATAAGGCTAGATTAACAAAATACCAGTACTGGAGTGGAAAGGACTCCTTTCGTGCTAACAGATTATAGGGGAAGATGCTCGACATCGACCCAAACATCTTGCCCCATCAAGATCATCACTTTTCGTTGAGCTTTAACCGTGTACCTCCTGGTCATGTCATTTGCTTCATCTCTCTCCATGAAGAAGACAACACTGTCTTCGGGAGCAAGGCCTTTCTGCTCTACAAAACGATGCCAAGAAGAGCGTAGAAGAACGGGTTTTGGGTAAGCTCCAGTCAGACGGGTTGACAAGCAAAACCTCCATGCATTATCAGTAGCATCGACTGCTTCAAAATTCATCATATGGGCTCCATCAGGAATTGGAAAAGCCTCAAGGACATGGATTGGAATTGAAAGAGCATGGCTTATATGGGTTGGTTTTAGTTTCTTCGTGAAGAGATGTACTTGTTCCATTCCTTTTCAGGAGATAAAAGTTTCTATGAAGAGAGAAAGCTAGTGTGGGAGCAGAGATTAGCTATAGTACCTTATAATCTAAATGGAAACTATAGGTAGTGTGGGAGTGTTTGGGTGGGACCTGTGGTAGTTTGTCTTAAAGGTAGTGTGGGAG
>Ga0325411_1001714_pt1 | contig 24557 bp, 12 predicted proteins | sample PopdelMetagenome_13_FD_206181 | JGI IMG/M metagenome (GOLD analysis project Ga0325411, IMG submission 206181) | Populus deltoides microbial communities from Bellville, Georgia, United States - Xylem-PdIQD-R4 | ecosystem: Host-associated > Plants > Phyllosphere > Stem > Wood/Secondary xylem... | reverse complement strand
ACAGAACAATAGCTTTCTATTTGCTTTATACCAAAATTTAATTGGCTAAAAAATACTCCCAAAGGCCTAACTGCTCTGAGTCCAAGCACTGCCTTGAACCATATACCTTTAATGGGCTCGAGTGTGCATCTCAAGTCTAATGTTATTGGATCTAGACAATACCGTGAATTTATTTCTTACTTTTAATGGGTCTAGGCAACTCGCTTTAACCCAATATTCTATTCAAAAAAATTTTAAAATCCATTAATCCAATATATATTATTTTAAATGATATATAACTTAAAATACTATATAAAAAAATTACTTTTCAATCCATCATCTCTTTAAAAGTACAAAACATATAAGATATAAATACCACATGAATCCTCAAAGTTCAAGATTTATAATCTTTCTATTTTTAACTTTTATAGCATATATATTTTTAAACTTTATTTCTTCAATATATCATTATATTTTCTCTCCTTGCATAAATTCTTAAGGATTTAAAAGTCCTCACTTGTGATTTTAGCCGGTATAGATATAAAAAAATAAGACGGAAACGTCATCTTCGCAAACAACAAACATAAATAGTAAATAGATATATATTTTTATTGTTTTAAAAAAAAAACTTTTTTACAAAAACAAAAAAATAATTGCTTTATCCCCCAGCTGAAAATAAAGGTCTTTCAATTCAATAAGAGATTTTAGATCAAATTGGTATAAATTTTTTTATAAATACCAGCTATTTATTATCTTTGTTTATCAAACATCAATTACCATGATTTATCAAACACTACCAATCAACCACTATAATTAAAAAAAAATTCAATTACTAAAATTAAAAAATTAAGGACACATAATTCTTATTCTAAACCACAAGTCAAACATCTCGGTGGCTGTCATTTAAAGTGGATGTCGTTCTACGCGAGCCAAGGACGAAACTAACTAATGAGTTGATTTTTTGAAGGCTGTAGGCAATGAAGGCATTGATTGAGCTGCACGTCGTTTTGTAACTTGAAAGGGATGTTTTTGTGCAATGCCAACGGTAAATGAAAATGGGGACTGTAATTAGACAAAAAAAAAAATAGAAAAAAAAATGCAATTTGGAAAGGTTCAATGCTTGACTTGATAGTTTGGAATAGGCCAACATGTGTTGTGTAGGCCTGTGAGTGTTTCTTTTTTAAACTTTTATTCTATGTTGTGATAATCAAATATTTTTTAAAAAAATCACAAATCAAATTAAAATATTTTAAGTTAGAATAAAGTGTTCAATTAGTATTTTAAGTTAGAATAAACAAATACATAAGAGTTTAAAATATATTTGTTGAAGAAAATAAAGATAGTTACCTAAAATAAATTTGTTTTTGGAATAATTTTTTTTGATGAATTTTTATATTCTTAAAACAAAAAATATATGAAAACATGTCTTCTCCATTTTCACAATCTTTATCTTTTATATTAAAAAATAATACTAAACACTACTTTAATAATCAAGTTTAACAATCTCCCCCTCTACATAGGGAATGAGGCTTGAACCTATACTATTGGAGTATTGGAGGGAGGAGAAATACATTCCTCATTTTTTCTATCAAGATAGACATATCTTGACAAAAAATTAAAGTAGAATTTCTTTTATCGGTTTTCATGAAATAGTCCACTAACAAATAATTTTTCAGGATGAAATTCAGATAAATATCTTTTAGATATAAGTCAAATAAATCTAATTCTAAAATTAATATGGAGTAATGAATATTGGTTGAGGTTATTTTGGTTTTGGTATTTGTGGCCCAAATTACCTAATGAACCATTTTATAAGCGCATTTAATATGCAGGGGTATGGGTGCTTGTTTTTACTCAATTTTTGTCTTATTTTTTGATGTAATAATCAAATGCTTTAAAAACAAATTAGAAATCAAATGAAAAAAATGATTATGTTGGTTATATTTGGTTAGTATTCAAGGGACAAGAGATACAAATATATTTGATTAAAAAAATATAAATAAAAAAATAAAAAATAAATATATCTTTGTGATAATTTAGGAATAAATTTTAGTACTTTTAAGATAACAAGCACATAAAAACATCTTTTTTATATTCAGAATCTTTGATTTTCTTATTCTGAAATGATAATGATAAATTTCAATACCATGATCACCTCCTCGTATAAACGAACAATTAGTTATAGGAAGAAGAAGACTAAATTACTCATTATTTCTATATCAAGATTCATAAATCAAGGAAATTATTTGAAATTACAATAAAAAAAGGACATTATTTGGAATTACAATGAAAAAGGACATTATTTGAAATTACTCGTCAAAATCTCAAGAACTTATATTAATGTAAGGTCCATTGTCTATTAATTAGTCGGTGGTTGCATTCTAACACACTAAATTGAGATTTATTTTTTGAAATTAAAACATATTATCCCTTCTAAAGCTTACGGGGTAATATGGTCTCACAAACTCATCTTATCCCGTAGAAAAAACTCTTGATAGCAATGGTCTCACGGACCCATCTCAAACTACACATTCTTATCCATCTTACTTCTTTAATTGTGGATTCAATCAACGTTATTAAAATCAATTTCAATATAAAATTATTTTTAATATTACCACATTAAAAAATAAAAAAATAAAAAAATCAAATTTTATTCTATTTTTATTTGGAACGCAGCACCAACCAGTTATTAAAATCTAGATTAGCTAGAAAGGATGTGATTAAATTAATTATTTTGCTAGATGTGGTCGATTACATTTTTATCCACTACTTTGATTATTCTTCACTTTCTTCACTTTTTCTATGATTTAAAAGTGATTTATTCAAAAAAAATTTAATTGTGGAATGGTATGGTAGTTGGATCTTTTTTTTTTTTGTGGTTAAATTAATTATTTCAATAAATATTTGGGGGAAAATAAAATTAATTATTGCTAGAGAGGCACTGGAGCCTTTGATATTTTGCAAAGGCATGGAATTCGATGCCAAGGGAATGTAAGATAGTTGTTGACTGCTGGCATCAACGTGATAAAGCAATTAATTATAGTGAAAATAAAATAGTTAGCAACGACAAGCTGAATTCAAGTTTGATTTGAAAATTCTCAGAAACTTTACTATTTTTCGCAATGTATGAATAATGAAAATTCAGAAACTCCCCTTGCTGCAGGAAATAGCCCTTGTTGTTGAATTTGAATCCACTGTAAAAAATCACCCTGTTGAATTTGAATCCATTAAAATAATTCTGAATTTTCACTATAATGAAAATTATAGTGAAAATGATGCAGCAATAAAATATACCCACAGAACAGTAGGCTAGCCGAGTCAAAAGGAGGGTTGCCTCATCTTAATGATATTTAAAGGTGGATAATGATTATTTTTTAAAATGTTTTTATTTTAAAATATATTAAAATAAAAAAAAATTTTAATTTAAAAAAATATTTTGACATAACACATCAAAAAATAAAAAAATATTATTCACTATTGTTTTTTCTTTTTCTTCTTTTGAACTGTCTTGTCTCTTTTTCTATTTTGTCTACCATCTCTTAGGCCTTCAAGATTCAAAATACAAAGCAATTTATGATAGGAATATTGATGAAAAATTAAATATAGCCAGAAAACAAATGCAAAAACAAAAATTATTTTTTAAAGTATTTTTTACGTAAAAATATATTAAAATAATATACTTTTTTATTTTTTAAAAAATATTTTTTATATAAATTAAAAATTTTAAAAATATAAAAAATTAATTTTAAATAAAAAATAAAATTTTATCCAATTTTTATTTGGAACACGATATCAACGAAAAAATCTATCAAGAAACAAAGATATTTAAAGAATAACAAAAAATAAATCAAACCAAAGCCATGGAATGAAAACCAAAAAATAGACCAAATTTGTCTCTACATTGAGCCATCTTAGTGATGAAGAGATAATTATTTATTTATCAAAACAATTATTTATTGAAGGAATATCTAAACTCAATTTCATCGGATCAAAGTAACAACATCAAAGTAAACAAGAAAAAAGATATTTAATTGGTATAATAATAATAAAAAATTGGTATGCTAATATAAAAAAAATAAAAATCTACTAAAATAAGTGGACTCAAATGAAACGGAGGCTCTTTATAAGTAACTTCTTGAGAGCCAGAGTGCTGGTATCTCCCACGTATCTTTGCCCAAGTAAAAATGTCTCAGCCTAAAAAAAACAATACTAAAAGAAGTGCTGGCTGGTTCAAGAAATTTCAGTATGATGAAGTGAGAGACTCACCAAGCGATGCTAGAAATGTTTTGCTAGTAGTTGTGGCCTTGATTGCAGCATTGACTTTCCAGGCCGGGGTGAACCCTCCTGGAGGGGTCTGGCAAGAAGGAGATCGTGTAGGAAGAGCAATTTATGCATCTCAAAAGCGTGCTTTCTATGTTTTCTTGATATCAAACACTTTGGCTCTCTCCACTTGTATATTGTCATTATATCTCTCACTTACAGGTTCCCCTTCCATCTTGAAATATGGGCTGCTACAGCTTCAATGATGATAACCTATGCATCTGCGGTTTTTGCTGTTACTCCTAATGAATCTGTGCGTTTTCGCTATCTTTTGATTGCGGCTTCAGTGCCTTTTGTGATGAGGTGTTTTGGTTATTTCTTCAAGAAGTACTGTATGAGTGAGAATGAGAGTCAAATAGGAGGTCAGGAAGAAGTAGAAAAAAGGGATGGGCAAGCAGGTCAACAAGTGTAGATTTTCTATATTTTTGTAGATTAAGCCCATGCTAATGTGGACTCAATTTTTATTTCTAATTCCATTGTAAATCCTTCAGTTGTAGCAGCCTTGCTCTTATTGTCAGCTCTTGTAGACTTGCAGTCTTTCATTAAGTGATAACTAGCCAGGTATTATCCCGTGTTGCTGTGATTAAATAAAGATTTGTCTGTTTCTTTTTTATATTTTAATTATTAGTAAGTGTCATAACCCAATTTTAAACCCTTTTATTATTATTATTATTATTATTATTATTATTATTATTATTATTACTATTATTTTATTTACTGAAAAATAATTTAAAAAAATGATAAAAAAACAAATAAAAATAAATAAATGAAGAATAAATTAAATTTGGGTTAAGGGCAACATGATTGGAAGTTTTAGGGTTTAATTAAACTTTGGATTAGTTTTAGTAGCCAAATCAAGAGCTTAATTGAATAATTGATAAGTTTTGAGACTTAATTGGACTTGGATTTGGTTTAATTAATGAAATCAAGGGCTTAATTGAAATATTATCAAAGTATAGGGCTGATTCTGGTAAAATTTACAAGAAATTAAAATTCAAGGATCGTTTTGTAAATGGCGCTTAAATACAGGTTTCCAATTACAATTTACCAAGGGTCTTGATTCCAAAACTTCCAAAACTTAAAGGACCAAACTGAAAATGGCCATTAACATTTTGCTGTTCATCTCCTCCATCCCGATTCAACAGACACGGCAGAGAACGTGGTAACGTCTTTCGCCCACGATGTGCCATTAATAGATACTATCCCAGCGGCTGCACGATCACTCTAGGAGGTGCAAGGGCGTTCTCTTGCCTATAAATATCGAGCACAGTAGATGAACAAGGGGGGGAAAAACAGAGGGGGAGAACACGAAAGAAGAAAACAGAGAGGGCAGAACCGGTGGACGAGAAGAACAAACACAGAGAAAGAAACAACACAGGGAGGGGGAAGGTGACGATAAGAACAAACACAGACAGGGAAAAAGAATTGGGGGGGGGAACGGGAGACGATACAGAGGAAAAAAAACAGAGCAAGAAAACAAAGAAAAAACAAGCAGAAAAGAACCCAACACAGGAAGAAAAACAGAGCAAGAAAACAAAGAAAAAAACAAGCAGAAAAAGAAGAACCACCAGAGAGAACCGGCATCATCATCACCTTCGTTCCTTCATCTATAAAAAAAAAAACCAGAAGCAGAGAAGAGATGAACGAAGCATGAGGGCAGACGAAGAAGGAGAATAGAGAGAGACACCGAGAGAAAACAGTGAGCATAAAAGGAAGGAGGAGACAAGCAGAAGGGAAGAACACAAGCAGAGGAAAGCCACCGTGACCAGAACCATTGTTGCTACTGCCTTCAGTGTTTCCAGAACCAGGTAAGTAAGCTTCTCTTTCCCCGCTTTTCATTTTAATTCACTTCCTAATGTAAATTCTAACATTTTAATTCACTTCCTAATGTAAATTGTAACTTATAAACATGTTTGTTTACTGAAAAATGTTTTTAAAAAATTACTTTCTAAATTTTTTTGTGTTTGTTTATTATTAAAAAAGTTGGTCAATAAAAAACATTTTCCAGTCAAAGGAAATTTAGCTTGGTTTCTAGAAAAGTGTTTTCCTGAAAAATTTAGGCGAAAAACACTTTCCAGAAGTTGTGAAAAATTTAGAAATGTCATATTATTTGCTGATTATATCAAATTTGATCCTCAAACTTTTGATTGCTATATATATATATATATATTGTTTTGAATATTTATTTTTCAATTTCATCTCTTAAAATTTAATTTTTATATTAACTTTGATCCTTATTTTTATAATTTTTTTTTGCTTTTTCCTTATCACTTTTTTATTGAAATTTTTTATCTATCAAATTTGATCCTCATTCTTTTGATTGTTACTTATTTTATTTAAAATAATTTATGAAATGTTAATTATTATTATTTTAATTTCTTCATCTTTTATTTTTTTTATTTTTTAGATTTGATCTCTATTATTTTGATTATTATTTATTTTATTGGAGATAATTTATAAAATTAATTTTTTTAATTTCATTCTCATTCAACTTTTTAATTTATAAGATTTGTTCCTCATTATTTTAATAAACTTGAGAAAAATAAAACATTTAATAAGTTATTTTCCAGCTCATTTTCCATGACATAACCAAACACTGGAAAATGTTTTTCAACTTATTTTTCATTACACAACCAAACATCAGAAAATAATTCACTTTCCCGGAATTCACTTTCCAAAAAGAAACTACTTTCCAGCAAACAAACGGGGCCTTAATTCCTTTATCTGCTCATGCACGCGTGATTTAGTTCACGCGTGCTTCATGTTGCTCAGCCGGGTCACTGGCTTGGGCCAGTGACCAAGCCGGGCTGACTGGGTCTAGCCCAGCCCATATCGGCTAAGCTGGGCCCAAACCCAAAAAATAAAAATAAAAAATAAAAAAATAAAAAATATGTGCATGCATAAATAAATAAAAAATATAGATTTATTGGTTTATTCATTGATTCTAGAGTCAGGAATAAAAATACTGATATAAATTTATTTTATTTTATTTTATTTAGTTATATAAAAAAATAAAAAATATCTGTATGCATAAAAATATAGATTTACATTTATTTTGTTTTATAACTATATAATATTTACCAATGCCAGAGTTAGAAGTATCTGTAATTGAATATTCACTGGCGCCAGAGTAAGGAATATTATAAGCAAATCATCATAGAAAAAATTAATAAACATTTAGCAATTTAAGACAAAACCAGCAATGCAATCGGCCTCAGGCAGAACGTTTAAGGAGTGATAATATCTTTCTTTTTACGTAACCAGTTCTGAACCATAGAATCTCTGTTGACTAGTTAGGATTCCTAGTAACCATAAAACTAGGTGGTGACTCCTTAAACAAGACCATTTCCCATCAAAGAACAAGATGCCAGAAATCTATTCTTTTCCAATATTATTTTTTAAGGTCGTTGCGATGTCAGGTTTGACATAATGACGACTCCACTGGGGACTTTTAGGACTAATCTTTGTTTTATGTCTTATTATTGCTATTTTTTTGTTATGTTTATTTGTTTATTTTTCCTGCATTTACTGCTTTAGCATGCATCCTTGTTTATGTTGTCATGCATCACTTTGAGAGCACACACTTTACAATCTAGGATAAGTGGGAAAGTAGCGGTTCCCCAACGACTTTAGCTTGGGTAAGACTCGTGAAACCATCCAACTCTCGCTTGATTGTTTACTTGGAAGTGATTGATATGCCAAACTGATATTACTCAGAGCCTTTATCTTCACACTACTTGTAAGCCTCATATCGACCTTTCAAGAACGATCACTGAGCATGCGAGAGACCATTTGAAACTAGATAATGACTAACCCCTTGATGCACTCAACAATTAGGATCTTCCTACTAGGTTGTCACCCCGTGAAGGGCCAATTTACATTTCATACGTATTTTTTTAATTGAATCAACATTTTTGCATAAATTGTGTTGTAACCCATTTTTGGGTCCTCGCACCAAAAAGGAAAAAATACAAAAAAATAAAAAAACATATTATCAAAAAATAATAGCAGTGAAAAGAGGATGCCAGAACACTCAGAAAATGGTCAAAAATTGGTTGAGGAGGTTCAAAAATACAAAGATTAAAATTTAACAGTATTTTGTTGTCTGATAAGAGCCTTATTGACAAAGAAAATTCAAATTGAGAAAGAAAAGTCTAAAATCAGATGTTTACGGACTCAATTAAATTTTATTAAAGGTTTAATTGAATTTATGGAGGGTTTTATTGCAAGAAAAATTGATTTTGGAGTTAATTTGGGCTTTAATTGGAAGAAATTAAAGTTCTGGGTCAAATTATAATTTTTTAGATTTAATTTGGTCAAATCAGGGGCTTAATTGCATAAATATTGAAGTTTGATGGCCAATTAGGGACTTAATTGAAGAAATCCAAAACCAATGACCAAACTGGAAAAGGCGCATAAATAGAGGGGCTATAATTAAATCGAATTAGGGGCCAAATTGAAGAAATTAGAAGTTTATTGCTCAATTAAGGGTCAAATTGCATAAATTCAAGACCAAGGACCAAAGTGAAAAAGGCAGCCAACTTCAAGGTCGCTGTTTGATTTTTGGCAGGGATGCAATTGCATTGATTTTTAAATCAAAATTGCAATTAAGAACTCGATTGAATAAATCACAAATTGAGGATCAATGTGAACTTTGACATGTTTTTACTGCCTTTTTCTTTTAAATGAAACGACATGTTTTGTCTGAAACGACATCATTTCATACACTGTTCATTTTTTTTTAAAAAAAGAGGAAGCCCGAAACGGTGCCGTTTTGATGGCACTGTGGGTTTTCTTCTTCCCCTGGATGCGCGAGGCAGGGGAAGAAGAAGATTTTTCTTCTTCTGTTCTCACCGAACTCCCCTCTAAAAAAGACGCCGACTCCCTTTTAAAAAGACATCGACAACCCACACTTTCCACGTGTTGGAAGGGGAAGGGCGGTGGAGGGGTGGCAGCACAGTGGCCGCCCCCATCCATATCCCTCGCCTGTTTTTGCCTATAAAAATATGGGGGCAGCAGAAAAAGTAAAGGAGAAAATGAAAAAAAGAAAACAAAACAAGAGGAAAGAACAAAGGAGAAGAGAGAGAGCAGAATAGAGGGAAAAAACTGAAAGAAGAAAAAAAAGAAGAAGAAGCAGAAAAGAGTGAAAAACAGAGGGGAGAGAGAGAAGAAAAAAACTATATCAAAATTATTTTTGACTTCTTCAATTGTGGATACAATCAATGTTATTAAAATCTAGTTAAACATAAAATTATTTTAAACATCACTATATCAAAAACTTTTATTTTAAACATCACTATATCAATGATGCAGCAATAAAATATACCCACAGAAGAGTAGACTAGCCGAGTCAAAAGGAGTGTTACCTCATCTTAATGGTATTTAAAGTTGGATAACTATTATTTTTTAAAATGTTTTTATTTAAAAATATATTAAAATAATATTTTATCCAATTTTTAATATCGGTACATAAAAAAGTTAATAAATATAAAAAAATCAAATTTTATCCAATTTTTATTTGGAATACAATATTAACCGCGGCATATCCAGGAAAAGTCTATTCAGAAACGAAGATATTCGAAGAACGACAAAAAAATAAATCAAACCAAAGTTGTGGAATTAGAAACCAAAAGATGGACCAAATTTGTCTCTACAATGAATCATCTTGGTGGTGGGGCCAAAACTTGATGGAGAGATAATTATTTATTTATCAAAACAATTATTTATTCTAGAGAAAAACCAAACTCAATTCCATTTGATCAAAGTCACACCATCAAAGAAAACAAGAAAGAAGGTATTTAATTGATATAATAAAAAAAAAAGTTGGTATACTAATATAAGAAAAATAAAAATCTTAAGCAATAACATTTATTCCAGATCTTAAGCATCATTACTAGGCCTATTTCAAAACCACATAAAGAATCGTAATAGAAACAGAACATCAAAATCACAGAGAAAACATGGTGATGAGGCAAGTACACAAGTCGTAAAGCCATTAGTTTGAGAAGGAAGGAGAAAGAAAATCCACACATTAAACAACAAGCACACACAAAGCCATTATTTCTTGAAGGTTCACACGGCAAACACATAGTTATTGTTCTTTTGGGAGTTCTATAAAATCACAATACAAAGCCATATTGTCAATAAAACAGTGGAAATCACTTCCTCAAATTAAAAAACATTCACAGCACCACAGCTCAAAGACATGAATCTCCGTGAAATCACCAAATGTCGAGGTGATCATGTAATAGGTAACCAACCAACCTGATGCAAACATGAAGAACAACGACCATCAAGGCATATTGAATATGATGATTTAATTCAACCATTTAAAGTTGAAGGAAAAGGAGAGAAGATAAATAATCGCCATATTACCTTCAAGAATTAATTATTAGCTTGTTTTTCAAATTCCAATGCCAGACTTATCATCTGACTTAATCATCATGACCATCTTCATCCTCGTCTTCTTCCTCTTCCTCTTCCTCTTCATCTTCATCTTCATCTTCATCTTCCTCTTCCACCTCCCATTCCTCTGCCTCTTCATCTTCATCTTCATCTTCCACCTCCCATTCCTCTGCCTCTTCATCTTCATCTTCATCTTCATCTTCCTCTTCCCATTCCTCTTCCCATTCCTCTTCCTCTCCCCACTCATTATTTCGGGTCCACATTCTACAAGTGGTGGTTGGCACGAAGAAACCAGTTCTTGAATCCTCAGCTACTTGAGATACCTGCAAAACCGATTCAAGCATGGCATACACATTCTAACTTGTAAGTCTTATTATTTAGAGAAACAAGAAAAAAAACACTAAAAGAGAGGCAAGAAACCAAGTCAAATAAGCAGCACCTCTGATTGAGCACTCATTGAACCATTTGTTCCAATAGCAAATTTTGTGGTCAGCTTTGGACATTCATACACCTCCAACTTCTCCAAACGAGGGAATAAGAAATCATGACACCCAAGACTGAAGCAGACAATGCTTGGTAATTCTTTTAGAGACAACTTTTGCAGATAAGGGAGCACCATCTTCTTCTCAACATTAACAGGTGAAGCATGATCATCCTGCCCAAATACACCCACTAGTTGAGAGGATTCACTTACTTTAAGTATTTGGAGCTTTGGGAGACCTGAATTCATGGCTACTAGGAAGAGACTCTTCAACTTGTTGCATCTTCTGATTTCAAGTCGACACAAATTGGGGAAGCATAAAGATTGGAGATCACTTCCTGACAATATTTGATTCTTTTCATCATCATTATTCTTAGCAATTATTTGCTCCAAATCCTTACAAGTTGATATCTTTAGAACTTTCAATTGAACTATACTAGCAATCATGATGTCTGTAAATACATATCTCAGTCTCTTACAGTTCCTCACCACCAAAATAGTCAAATTGCTCAGCGGGAGACCTTTCCATATACAGCTCATGTTAGGTTCATACACAAAGTACAAATATAATTTTTCCAAACTTGTTAACCCCTGCATCAAAAGAAATTAAGGGTACAATTTGTTAGATATAATTCCCGTTAATTTTTACGTACTTTGGGACTATTATTTTAAATTAGTTAAATTAAAAGAAATCAAGAAAAAATTATACTTATTAACTCAAAAATAGTTTTTTTTTATAATTGATTTATAATAAGAAAAAATTATCACATTAACCAAAAATAAAAATATAAAAGAAAATAATTTTAATCTTACATATTAGTAAAACTTCTTGTATGTGTATATAAAATAAAAATGCTTTATTGTTGATCATTTATAATTATTATTTTTTCATATGAAAAGGTGAAAAAATTGTAAAGAAAAAACATGAAAAAACATAAAAATATATGTTTTTCAAACTCAATACAAATTTGTTGCTTTTGAAGTTTTTTTTAATGAGAAAGTTTCAATTTTTACTTCTTGACTCTAATTGTTTAGAAAATTGGATAAAAAAACCATTTTTTATTAATTTTTTGAACCATAAGTTGCAGCAGGGAAACAAAAAACTCAATATTCTCAGATGAAGCTTCATCGTCCTGTCCAAATACTTTCCATTAATTGGCGAAAGAGCCTCAATTTCACTCCTTTTAAATTCAATGGATGGCTAAAGGATTTGCTACCATTTATCCATTACTTTAGTCTTAGAAATCTAAAGGAAGAAATAAGAAATTATCACAATTTAAATTTAAAAGGAAAAAATCAGGGGAGAAATATAAAGGACGTACTTGTAGTTGTGCCAACGAATTATCCGATTCTTCGTAGCCTTGAATTGTTAACACTTGCAAAGAAGGCAATTGGGCAGTAAAACTCTTTGGACCAAAAACGCTGCAACTTGAAAGAGACAATTTTGTTAGCTGAGGGAAGTTGATGATTCCATCTCTAGTGAGTGCATCTCCTTCTTCACTGTAAAATATTTGCTTTAAATTATAAGCAAAAGAAATCATCATATGTTCCAGGTTCAGAAGACTTGGAGACACGGAGACAGGGAAGACATGTTCCAGTTTATCACATTCACCTATAGAGAGAGTTTGTAATTCTGGGAAGCGAAGAGACTCTGGAATTATTTCCCTGTCACCACCATCCTGTTCTCTGATAAGCCGCTTCAATTCATAGCATTGTTTTACCTGTAGTGTTTCCAGATGAATAAGACTTCGAGCGAGGGACGGTGTGAAGATAAATGTCAGTTTGTTAAGAGACAACAACTCCAGATAAAAAAGACTTTGGAGGCTGACATGTCTAGTGGGCCCCTTCCATATACATTTGAGCTCAGGTAAATCTGACAACCGTAATGTTGTTAAAGATGACAGTAGCGGCAGCTCCTTCTCCTCGTTAATTCCTTCTTCAGCCTCATCAAATTCAAATACCTCTTCCAATGATTTGCAGTCATAAGTTTTCACTCTCCTTAGATTTTTCAAAGCTTGCCGCCATTTTGCTGGAAACAGAGTGCGAATATCCCCACATTCTTTCACTTTGACATATTCTAATCTTTGTAAGAAGTCCTTTTGCGACCCATGGCCATGGGTGGTCATCTGATCAGAGGACAATACTATATTTCTTAAACCCTCCACTCTCCAAAAACAAATATGAGACACGGTAGGAAACAACTGCTCAAATGTCTTTGCATTTAAGGATGTGGCGCTGATATCACCCAAATATAATCTTGTCGAGGTTGGGTATTCTTTATCGAGTTCTGAATACCAATCCCCTAACACTATATCATATTTGAGCAACCTGGGAAAAACAAAATCTCTGGGAATGCATTCAACCTTCGGTATCTTCAATGATAATACAGCTAAATGAGACAGCGAACTTAGTTCTGTTAGGCTTACATTGATTCCTTCTGCGCTGTCACATCCAACAACATCCCATCCCTTGAAGCTCTCATCCCCGATCAACAGTTCTTCTAACTTCTTCAACCTTGCAATCAAATTCACAGGAATCCTTCTTAGCAATTCACAACCTGTAACATCCAACAACCTTAACTCCTTGAGCTCCCCAATTTCATCAGGTAATTCTTCAATGGAGTCGCACCACATGAAAACAAGAATCTTAAGTCTTTGCAGCTTTCTCAACCAATTGAGGTCCTTGCATTCACACCTTCTCAACAGCAACGACTGAAGGTTCGTTGAGAGTTCAAGTGATTGCAATGACAAACACCCTCCATGTAGAGACAAAACTTCTATTGCTTTCATCCCTTCAAAAAACCTCTCTGGAACATTCAAATCATCATCCAGTTCTAATAAAAGAACTTTGAGCTGTGGACACACCAATTCTTCAGGAAGTTCTGCTAGTTTATTGCCCATTAACGAAACTACTGTACAACCTTCAAAGCTTTTATTGCTCATTGGCCACTCCTTCAACCCAAAGCCAGCCTTTACCATGAATCCGTATTTTTCTGATGATGCTATCTGAATAGCAACATCACGAACCAAGTCATGCATTCTCACATATTCTTCACTTTTAGTTCCTAACAGCATACAACAATCTTTGAGGGTTTTTATCTCCACATAAACTCGTTCCCTTGCATCTTCAATGGACTCCGCATCTTGATGTAACCCGTAGCCAACTGCATATCTAGTCAAGTCCTCAATTGGAATGTTGTAATCTTCTGGAAATAAACAGCATAGCAAGAAACATAACTTGGTTTTCTCGTGCTTCAAATAAGCATAACTCAACTTAAGACATGCATATGCATTTTTTTCTTCATCAATTTGTTCCATGTGCTGAAATTGAGAGTTTTTGAGCTCTTTAGACGCTACTTCCCACTCAACAGCAGATTTATCTCTTAAAGCCCTTCCCACTGTCACAAGTGCTATAGGCAATCCTTTACATTCTCTCGCAACCTTCTTTGCCACTGTGTTCAAGGTAGAGTCCTCATCTTGTAAACCTGCATTGATTTTGAATAAAGCCCATGCTTCATTTTCAGATAAGAGACTTAACAATACTTTTTGCTGGCACTCCATATAAGAACATATATCCTTAAGACGTGTTGTTAGAAGAATTTTACAACCCCCGTGAGCATCACCAAATGGGATCCCTATCTCTTCCAGGTTAATAACTCTCCAGACATCATCTACAATTATAAGAATCTTCTTTCCCTGCAGTCTCTGCCATAATCGATCTGCTCTCCCTTTTTTACTTTTCTCGTCAAAACGCAGACCTAAACTATCTGCCATTTGATCCTGAATGTCTGTGACATTTGGATTCTGGGACACCGTGGCTATCAAAACTTCATCAAAAAGACGCAACTCTTTTGCTCTCCTGCCTACTTCTTTCACCAGGGTGGTTTTACCAACCCCTCCCATGCCGTACAGTCCGATCATTTTAACACTGTCATCTTTGAGAGCTTTCATAATTTGTTCAAAAGCTTCTTTTGATGATTCTGAGGGTGTGAATCCCTTTGATGGAAGAAATTCTATGTCTTGAAGAGGTGCTTTGTGGGACACTGTTGGAAACTTTTTGCTATTTTCTTCAAGGTTTCTCAAAGTCTCCGTCTTCTTTGCCAGTGCCTTGCTTAACTTGAATTGTCGTATCCAATTTGGACACCAAGTAAAGCATTTGCCATTTTTTCCCGTTTCATTTTCCAAAGGATTCACACCTTTGATTTCGTTGTTTGCATCCTCCAGCCATTTGTTGACATCTTTCTCAATTTCTTCAGCGTTCCTTTCAGCAACTTCAACAACCTTTTGCAAACGATCTAGTGTCAAAGCCAGGTTCTTATTTTGTTCATTGAATTCTTGAACAAAATTGTTGAAACAGAACATGTAACGGAACTGCCTTATTGCTGGTTCCACCAAGAGTTCTGCTATCTTAGATACAATGGATTCACCAACACTTTCGATAGCCATTTTCCACCAGTCTGAAAATCAGAGAAATAAGGATACCGACTATGAGATTGAGACATTACAAGTAAAATAGGCATTGAGAGAATGAGAATAGGAATTTTATTACCTTAATTTGGGAAAATATGTGCGAAAGGCAATAAATTAGCGGGAGGAACAAAAGGAGAAGGCCTTGAGCTCTGTATGGAATCCAGCTTCAAAAGCAACAAGGCAAGGAATAAGTATACCAATGAGCAATTAATTCCTTGTCCCCTCATCTGTAATATCTTTAAATTAATTTGTTACTAATTTTGAATTGTCACAATGTTGTTAATAAATTGTCATCAGTATTGTCAATAAAAAAAAAAACTCTATACATCAAAAGTTATAGTTACATGCTAATATTATGAATTCTAGCAAATGGATGTTAAAAATTGCATCCCTCTATAGGAATATTCATAAAGATATGCATATTACAAAAAAATATGCAAGCTATAAAAATTAATTAAACAAGATTCAAGGAGTTGAAATATCTATTTTGATGAGATAATTTTAAAAAATAGTTTTATTAAAAATATTAATGTCCGTTATGTTTATAAAAATTTTAGTTGAAGTTGAGTCATTTTTTTAGTGTTATACATAGATGACATATTTTTAATAAGAAATGACGTATTTTTACTTCAACCAGTAAAGATTTGGTTCACCAAGAATTTATTTATAGAGAACATGAGTTAAATAATCTATATATTAGGAATAAAGATTTATAGAGATATATCTAAAAGGTTATTTGGTTATCCCAATTCACATACACACATACACATAAAATATTGAAATGATTTAGCATGAAAGAATATTCACACACGCACACACACAAAATATTGAAATGATTTAGCATGAAAGAATTTAAATGAGGATACTTACCTATTTCACATAGGACTGGTCTCTCCAAAGATATATACCCTAAAACATTTCAACATTTAGCATGAAAGAATTTAAATGAGGATACTTATCTATTTTACATAGGATTGGTCTCTCTAAAGATATATACCCTAAAACATAAATTAAGAGAGAGGATGGAAAGGATTCTTGCTTCGATTAAAAGATCCATCATATATGAAATGTTATGTACAAGATCAAATTTATCTTATATTTTGATCATAATGAGTAAATATCAATCTAATTCAAGGGTGGATCACTAAAATAGTTAAGAATATTATTAAGTAGTTAAAAAGAACTAAGAATTTCTTTATGGTCTATGAAGGAGATGAATTGGTAGTTTATAGATATTCGAATGCTAGATTTAAATTAGATATTGATGATAGCAAATCCTAGTCTAGATATATTTTTACTCTAAATGGTGGTAATGTTATTGACCTTTAGAGTTACACATTCATATTTTTATATGTTTTGATGATAACAAAAAAAAATAGACTAATAATATGATTGGTTGACAATAAGTTTTAAACATGTTTCATACGAAGATCACATTAATAAGCATGAATGATTTCATGAAAAATCAATCAAAAAGTCTAAAAATGAAGCAAAGTGAATACTTAGTTTAAGTATTCATTTTAGTTCTTAATTTGTAAATCTTTATATCTTGATGGTACAACTAAAATGAACTAACACACATAACTCTGTATGCATTAAATGATTAATATATCAGATGATTTAAGATAGATGGTTCTAAGAATTCACCTAGATTAAAATTGTTGAATATGGAATTTTGCATGAACCGGACAACCGCTTGTTCATTAGTGATGAACACTTAGGAATTCTGTAAGAATCGGTCGATTGATTGGCTTGACCAATATGAATTGGTCAACCATTTTACTCATTAGTAGGGTTCCAATGGCTAGTTTTTCTTATAAACATTTAAATAGCTTGTCTAATTGCAAAATTAGCAAGGGATTCCTAACATATATTATAAAAAAATCTACTCCAAGATCAAAATAACAACAAAATTATCAATCCTTGATCTTACTCGAGTTTTTAATCTTTTATGTTACTTTGCTTTGAGTTGTTTTTTATCCGTTATAAGTTCTATTGACATTCCTCCTAATGATCTTCAATAGTCTTCGGTTCCGTATTCGTTTGTGTTTTGCTTTTGTTTTTCAGGTAAGTGGAATAATCTTTAATATTCATGTAATATAAATAAATATGTATGTTGATTATATGACAAGTACACTTAGTTAATTTCTTGAATATTTTTATAATGATTATGTTATTTTTCGATATGACATTCTATTCTTTAAATATGTATGTTACATTCGCATTCTATTGAATTAAATTATATTCGATATGACATTCTTTTACTTTGATAATTATGTTAATATCTATTATGCCTTGTTATAGGACTTGTCAGTAACTCTTTGCTAATAGAGAGTAGTGTTAGTCTATGTACACATGGTATTCTGTATAACTAGCTGGTGAGAGAGACACCAGCCTGTGGCAACTGATCTTCCCACAGTGATCACCTTTGGGTGTTATCTGATCACCTTCGAGTGTCATCTGATCTTTGACATGTATTCCACTAGTTTACAATAATATACTTAGTATGTATGTGTCTATCAAAATTATTTGACTTGTAAACTACTACTATCTAGAATGTATATTAAATGTTATTCCCTCACTGAGTTGGTTGAACTCACCCCTTATTTGTAATATTATTTAAGGTTCTTAGTTTCTGTTCGCATGTTGATTTTGTTGAATGTTCCTACTTCTTCAATTTTAGTTAGTATACCTTGCTTGTTTTGCAAGGCTTCCCTTTTAGTTCGATATCGTAGATGCTTCACTATTACATTGTCTTAGTTAAAATTTAGATTTTGACAATGTAATGAGTATTATGGATTATTGTTTTTGTTTTAATTACTGATGAGAAGTTTTGAGCTATCATTTGATTTTATTGGTTTGGAATAATATAATATTTTGGAAGATTATGAAATGATACTTCTTTTTAAATAACTTGTTTTTTTATATGTATGTTACGAGGCTTAACATAGGTAGGGTGTCCTTACCACACCACTCCTGCATTGCTAGTCATAGACCCATGATTTAGGTCATGACATGAAATCTAAAATGAATATGTATCTTCAATCTATAAATTTTGATTTGTGGCTATCTATAGAGAATGAACCTCATAGACCTATTAAAATTGGAAATGGTATTGAAATTACTAAGACTAGAATTGAATATATAGATAATAATAAGAATTTTTTATTCATGAATGCTAAAGCTATGAACACTTTGTATTATGCATTAAGTATAAGTGAATTTAATAAAATAACATCTTGTAAAAATGATAAAGACATATAGCATGCTTTAGAGGTAACACATTAAAGAACTAACCAAGTCAAGGAGTTCAAAATGCCCATCAATATGAATTGTTTAAAATGCTTCCCAGTGAATCCATAACTAACATGTTTATCATAATGAAAACCATAACAAATTGTTTTGATACTCTTATAAGGACTTGTACTAATACAGAAATTATGATCAAAATTCTTAGGTCTCTACCAAAATTTTAGGAAGCAAAGGTGATGATAATTCGTAAAGCCAGAGACTCATGAGATTACCATGGAATAACAAGAACAAGAGGAAAAGCCAAAAAAGAGTTTGGCATTTAAAACCGTTCACCACATTGAGGATAATGATGATGATGATGATCAAGAAAACATTAAAGAGGATATTGTCTTAATTACAAGGCAATTCTGAAGCTTTCTAAAAAATAAACAAGAAAATAAAATATTCTCAAATTTAAAGAAAGATGGGAATAAGAAAAAGTCTAGTGAAAAATTTCTAAGGTGTTTTAAATGCAACAAGACAAGACACATCAAAGTAGATTGTCCACTTCTTTAAAACAAGATGAAAAGTCATCATCATAATAACGCAATGACAGCTACTGGGAGTGACAATTCTTACTCAAGTTTAAATGATGAAGAAAAGCATGTGACAAATATGTGCTTCATGACTATCAAAAGTGAAAATGAGGTACAATCTTTGTATGATAAATCCAGCCCTACCTATAATGAGTTACATAATTCTCTTGAATCTTTATATGATGAATTGAAAAAATTAGGTTTTTAAATATAGTTTATTGAAAAAGAATCATGCATGCTTATTTGTGGGAAAAAAAAACTCTAGAAAATAAAACTTGCATTGTTATTGATGAAAATAAAAAGGTTAATCAACTTTAAAAAGAAAATAAATCCTTAAAGGAAAAGGTTGACAAGCTGAATACAATACTAGCTAAATTCATAAAAGGATGACATAGAACAGTTAGGTTTTTACCTGATAAAATAAGCATCTCCTTACAAAGAAGTACTTTTCTTAAACCATAGACAGACCGATAATTAGAAACCATAATAAGACTTTAGATTTTATCACACAACAAAATAATACAGCTTACCTTAGGTAGAGCGTAGTTGGGGTGCTAATACATTCCCTTTACGCAACCAGTCTCCGTACCTGATCTCTGAAACCAGCTAGGGTTCTTAGTGACCAGAATACTAGGTGGTGACTCTCATTCAAATTTTCCACTTATAAGAGACAAGAATTCCTTATTTCTCCACATTTTCCAGTTATACCATACATTTTACCTTAAGGGTGGACGATCGCCGCGATGCCGCACACGTGCGACAGAATGGCAACTCCACTTGGGATCTTGTGGACTAAGCTTTATTTTTGTCTGATTATTGTGTTTTATTATTTGGTTTATGTCATTGTTAATATGTATGTTCTTATTTGCTCATACGCTTTAATTTTGTACATATTTGTTCATGCATCATTCGTGTTTTTGTACGAGTTACATTGAAAACTTTAGGTTAAGTGGAGGACTAGCAGCTTACCTTACGACTTTTAAGTTAAGGTTTAAGTTTGTGTAAACCCCAACTCTTCGATGAATGCTTAAACTGGTAATGATTGGTCCATATGTCATTCCATTACCTACTAAGCCCCCATATTGCCTTCACGAAGGCGATCATTGGGACAGTATATGACCCTTTTAGAGACTAAATAGCCAACCTACCCTTGTCAAGCATTAAAAAAAATTAGAACTTGCCTTTAAGGTGAATACTCCCTACATTTTGTTTTGCATCATAGCACGCCTTTCCTGAAGCATCTTGAAATCAAGACTTGTGGGTGATATAAGAGTCGTCACTCGAGAAATTTCAATTGTTGAGTTTGGGCAAGAATTAACATTCTTATTTCATCATGCAAGAGTTACGACCATATGTCACTCCTTAAGGGTGAGTTCATCATATAAAACATACTCATACGTTGAAGCTATATGCTTCTAGTTTGAAATAAAGGTCCCCCAATTCTGTTCTCCTCCAGAATTAAGAGTTGTCAACATCTGACAGTGGCAAGGAAGATTCGCTCAAGCCTCAATCCAAAGACAGCTTGTGGTAATAAGATTCTCTGCTTCAAATGGACTCAGCTAATGACCTGTGTCGAGATGCCATCTATGAAGTGCTGACACGCTCATTAATGGAGACTGTGGAGAAATGTAGGCTTCTTTCTAAAGAGTATAACAAGTTGACATGCGAATCCCTTTTCATAAAGCTACATAGCCCAAAGAACCAACATTGTCTCTGGTTTCCTTATCCAAAGCATGATCAAGAACGAATATTAGATTTTTTTTATTTCAACTGACACTTTGAAGACCCATACACAGATATCCTTTGATTTTCTTCCAGAACACGTAGAGATTGTGTCATCAACAAATCAAGGAATTCTACTTTGTCGCGCACATAATGAATCATGTTATTATGTGTGCGACCCTTCTATCTAACAATGTCAAAAGATCCAGAATCCCAAGACACAATATGATACAATAGAATCTGGCCTAATGATTGAAAGGTCAAAACCTTTACGATACAAAATTAAAAAAAAAAACACAATAATACCTTAGCATTTATTAGACAATTAAAAAATACAGCTTACCTTAAGTAAGGCGTATTTGGGGTGCTAATACCTTCCTTTTACACAACCAGTTCCCGAGCCCGATCTCTGAGACCAGTGAGGGTTTTTAGTGACCAAAATACTAGGTGGCGACTCCTATTCTCTCTTTACACTGATAAAAGACAAGAAATCCTTGTCTCCCCTATTTTTCGATATCATACGAGAGTGGATGCATATTCGTCCCGACGCCGTAAATGTTCGACACTCATGACTTAGGTCGTGGGTTTGGTCGGTTGAATCGGGTGATTTTTTGTGTTCTTTTTTAATTGGTTTTTTTTTTAATTTCATCCTACAATATTAAATTGACTGGAAATTGGGCTTACTATTTTTTTCTTATTTATTTTCTATATGGTTATTAGAGTCTTATGACTTAGGTCGGAGACTTGGTTAGTTGACTTGAGTTGATCTAAGTAAATCCAAGTCAATTCAATATGTTGTCGTCTTAATATTTTTTTTTAAAATATCATCTTGATTTTTTTAAATAAACTATATTTTTACCACTTGTTTATGTTGTCTTTGTATCTAAAGAGTGAACTAAATCACTTTGGTCAACCTCCACATAGTTTTCCTTTCTAATAGAAAACATGTTAAGTAGACCTAGATATTTCACTTTCTTTCTTCATGGATCATACTTGCAAACATGTATGAACACACATAATAATATAATATAAAGACAATAACAAATAACACAAGAATGAGTAGAAATACACACCTTGTTTGTAGTAGAGACAGGAACGAATGGAAGATTCACGATCACTTAGACAGCCACAACCTCTCTATCAATCGATTGCAACCACAAATATAATCCTTAATGCATGTAGTGTTACTATAATTATGATCTCTCAAGTTTTTTTTTTTTTTGAAAATGATGATTAGGGGAAAATTAAAAACGAAAGGAGCTGAAAAGAAGACAACAATTAATTAAATGAAGAACACTCTCTGCCATTTCCAAGGATGAAACTCGAGCTATATGATTGTCCCTATATATATCCCACTCAAGGAATATGATTTGCCCATAAAGAAAAAAAAAAGGCATTCCTTGCTTCAAATTTGGTTTGCTTATGAAGCAAGCTAAAGACAATAACATTTGCAGGCTAAAGAGAGATTCTCATTTCAATTTTATTTTATTTTATTTGGGTGCATGCAGGCCAATGGCTTCATGAGTAAGCGAAAACATTACAGCTGCATGTACAAAAGCAATTTAAGGCATGTTAAGATGCCATAAAGCCTTCAATTTTCTATAGAGTTTTAGATACTTCTATCATTGGAAGATGATAACAATAAAAACATTTTTTTTGTTTTTGTAATGAGAGTATTATAAGCGGGTTTGGGCTGCGATTCAATCTATTTTTAATGAAAATTTGAATTTGTTTTTCAAATTAATTTTTTTAGATTGTTTTAATGTGTTTATTTAAAAATAAATTTTGAAAAATATAAAGATATTATTTTGATATATTTTAAAATAAAAAATATTTTAAAAAATAACATTAATTATATTTCTACATAGGCCCAAAATATAACTCAGCTTGATCGGTGAACAAAGTGAATATCAGGTTTAAAATTTCAGTATAAACCATATAAAGTGTTTTTTATATGCAAACGAATCTAGAAATTGACACGTATGATAATAGATACTAGAAATTGACACATATAAAATTGATTGTATAAAATTAAAGAAAAATAATATCTAGCAAGATTGCACTTATTACAAATACTATCCAAAAATAAATATTTTTTATTCTTAAAAATAAAGATGAATTATATAAAACATAAAAAAATTATAGATGTGTTAGAAAAATATCTTTAAAAATTAAATACTTAAAAAAAAAGAAAATGAAAAAGGCTAAATGAAAAAAATCAAAGAAAAAAAGTATTATTTTAAATATAAATTAAAAAAATATTTAAAAAACACATATAAAAAAAGCATGATTGTTTTTCTGAAGCCACATCCCAGCAGTCAAATTTTGGTAGGGAATTAAATCTGGTAAGGAAAAATTGATTTTTTTTTATTTGTTTCAAATATTATAGGCGGATTTTCAAAAATTAACTAAAAGCATGTTTGGGAACGCAGTTCAACCCGCGTTTCCAAAAAAATTTTAATTTTTTTTTTGCTAAAATTTAATATGATTTATACGTTTTAGATCGTTTTGATGTGCTGATGTCAAAAATAATTTTTAAAAAATAAAAAAACATCATTAACATATATTTTAATACAAAAAATTATTTAAAAAACATTCACAATCACACTGCCAAACAAATTCTAATCATGATGAGCAAGGAACACTCAAACGGTGGGGTACTTTTTTTTTTTTTTTCACAAAAGTCATATGCTTGAACTCGGATATGTACATGGCCGATAAGTGCAAACTTAAATATGAGCCTGCAACTTCATTTTGTTTGTAAAGTTTTTTTTTTATGTTTAAAATTTTGTTGGAGTGTATTTTAAAAATATATATAATTTTAAAAATATTAAATTGATATTTTTTTTATAATATTGTTTTATAATTTTAATATACGATATAATAAATAAAAAACATTAAAAAAAACAATTATTTTAATTCAAGTAAAAAATACTTTTAGAAAGTGTTGTTACCCTTTTTTGGATTCCCCCACAAAAAATAAAAAAATATACAAAAAATACATATCAAAAAAATATATTTGGAAGGAATAATAATAATAATAATAATAATAATAATAATAATAATAATAATAATAATAATAATAGGAGTGAGAAAATGATGCTGGAATACCCATAAAAATAGCTAGGAATTGGTTGAGGAGGTTCAGAAATACAAGAATTGAAATTTGATATTATATTTTTGATTGATGAGACCCTTGTTGACAACGAAAATTCAAGTTAAGAAAGAAAAGTTCAAAATCAGATGTTTATGGACTCAATTAAATTTTACCCAAGGTTTAATTGAATTTATGGAGGGTTTGACGGCAATAAAATTGATTTTTTAAGTCAATTTAGGTTTTTATTGGAAATAATT
>Ga0325411_1001713_pt1 | contig 24561 bp, 12 predicted proteins | sample PopdelMetagenome_13_FD_206181 | JGI IMG/M metagenome (GOLD analysis project Ga0325411, IMG submission 206181) | Populus deltoides microbial communities from Bellville, Georgia, United States - Xylem-PdIQD-R4 | ecosystem: Host-associated > Plants > Phyllosphere > Stem > Wood/Secondary xylem... | reverse complement strand
ACCGACGGAGTATGGCCGTCGGTATATACCGACGGTTTTTGAGACGGAATTATTTCCGTCGGTATAAATTACCGACGGAAATATTCCGTCGGTAATTCCGTTGCTTTTCTCCGGTTTTCTGGTAGTGGTTCTTGTATATATCTATGCATAGAATGCAAAGAAAACATGAGCTACAGAGAAGGGTTAAAGTGAGAATGGTTGAATATCTGGCAGCCAAGAGATTAGAAGATGGAAGATGTCTTACAAGCTTGGTGTTTCAACCCAATTGCTAGAAGAATGAATGGATACTTGATTTGAATTTACCATAAAGCATTAAAATTCAAGCCTTTTATTTTATATTACGATAGGTTTGAATACAGGAATTGCGTCACTGATATTTAATGCTTGCCAACATTGATTCCGGCTCTCCTCGAGCTTGTGCAACTTTATGTAGCTGCCCATGGCCGCTTACAGATTTTGTCAACTCTTTACCAATTCGAAAATTTGGAGTGCTTAAGGTCTCTTTTTGAGGGAAACACAGTAAATTTTGAATAAAATTAACAAAAATATAATAGAGGTTAGTGTTTTCACTTAACAAAAAAATCATTACTTTACATTTCTCAAAAAAAAATCATGACTTGGTATGGTTTTTTTTTGGAATAAGTCGATATATTAAAAGGGCTAACCAGAAGGTAACCAAAAACAAGATACACGAAAGAAAAGCATAAAAGAAAAGAAAAGAGTCACAAAAACAAAAAGCAAAAACAAAAGAAAAGAAAAAGAGAGTCAACAAATACATAACTGAAAAAGAACATCAAGATTGAAGAAGCTGATACACCATGCTTAAAGTCTTGATTTGGTATTTGACCAATCTATAATACCTTCAGGTCCCATAATTAAAGTATTGCCAATAGCCATGAAGAACTTATCAGTAGACTTGAGCCAATTTGAGAGGCAATAAAGAATTAAGGAGAAACTGTCTTCGAAGGTCGCAGCTCCATCATTGAAGATTACCTTGTTCCTCATAAGCCATATACTCCAGCTAACACAACAAGAAAGCATAGACCAAGCCTTACGTTGGAATTTTTTAAATACTAGGTTGGGCCACTGATGTAAAAGATCATCCACACAGCAGAGAAGGCAACCACTAATACCCCACCAATCCAAGAATTTCATCCATAATTTCCACACTTGTCTATAATGGAGGAGAAGATGATTTGAAGTCTCAATCTCATTTTCACAAAAGATACAAAAGGCTTGATCAACTGGGATTATATTGCGGCAAAGTAAGAAATCCTTAGTGCATAATCTATTCTGAACAGCTAGCCAAAGAAAAGATTGAACCTTAGGAGGGACCTCTTTTTGCCATATCGAAGCTTTAAAAGTTCTAAGCCTTGGATTCATAATTCTGTCAATAAGTAAAAAACAAGTTTTAACTGTATAACCTTCATCTGTTGAAGAGGACCAAACTTTCTTATCTGAAGTTGTTGCCTTTAGGCGAAAGCTTTCTAAAGATGAGAGAAGGTAGACAACCTGCTCAGTTTCAAAGAGAAACAATTGTCTCCTCCAAGTTAATTCCCACTTCCATTCCCCTTGCTCTCAATTTCCCATATTAGCAATTGTGGCATTCAGTTTAATGGAAAGAATATAGAGTCGTGGGTAAATGACTTTCAATTGAGAGCTATTAAACCAAACATCAAACTAGAACTGAGTTAGAGAGCCATTTCCCACTACAAATCAGCAATTATTGGCTAAAGCTGAAGAGACAGAGTCTGTTAAAGTCATAAAGGATGAGATGTCCCTCCAAATACAAGACAATCTTCTACTAAAAATAGAAAAACCATTTTCAAATACCAGCTTGAATTTGTTGAATACCATCTTCTTTCATAGCTCATTACCAGGAAGAGATAGCTTCCAAATCCACTTGAAAAGCATTGCTTTATTCTTGGCTATCAATGACCCAATCCCAAGGCCACCCTATCCTTATCTCTAACAACCACACTCCATTGGACTTTGCAAATGTTTCTCATTTTGACAGTTCCCGACCATAAGAATTTACGTTGGATGGAAGTAAGTAAGCGACACACACCTTTTGGTATAAGGATGATGGACATGAAGTACAAAGGAAGGGAGTTCAACACACTTTTGATAAGGCAAATGCGACCAGCCATGCTCAACATTCTCCCTTTCCATGAAGTGAGTTTCTTTCGAAACTTATCAATAATGTGTTTCCATGTTGAAATCCTTCTAAGATTAGACCCCAAAGGCTTACCCAGGTAGTTACATGGAAGAGAATCATGCCTGCAGAAAACTGATTTTGCAAACTCATCCAAGCAAGAGTCATCAACATTGATTCCTATAAGAGAACTTTTTAAAAAATTAATGTGCAAGCCTGAGCATAGAGCAAACCACCTTAAGACTCTCTTAACTGACTGAAGGGCATGCAAACTAGCTGGCATAAAGACAAGAGTGTCATCTGTATATTGTAGATGACTTAAAAAGTTATTAGAGCCAAAATCAATACCCCGAAAGATGTTTGAGGTTGCCGCACGTTGAAAGAGAACAAATAGACCTTCAGCATCAATATTAAAAAGGAAGGGAGATAGGGGATCACCTTGCCTAATACCTCGCCCCACTTTGAACTCTGGGGAAGGAGATCTATTGACTAAGACTGAAACCTGACCAGTAGACAAGCAGGAGGAAATCTACCCTCTCCATTTAGTACCAAAACCCATGTAAGTCATCACCTCATTAATGTAATCCTATAGAACTGAATCAAAAGCTTTTTGGAAATCAACCTTGAATATGAGACCTGATTTTCGACTGCTTTTTAGATCATAAACCACTTCATTAGCTACCATAAAACCATCAACAATTTGTCTGTCTGCTATAAAAGCAGTCTGATTGTCACTAATCAAGCTGCCTATTACTTCATTTATTCTGCTGAACAAAATCTTCGCAATAATCTTGTAAATACCATGGATCAAACTAATTGGGCGGTACTCTTTTAATTCCAAGGTAACCTTTTTTTTTTACACCAATGTGATATCGGAGAGGTTAACCCCTTTTGGCATAGACCCTATTCTAAAAAATTCAGTGATAAGGTCAAATAAGTCTTCTACAATAAAATCCCAAGCGAGCTTATAGAATTTAAAATTGAAGCCGTCTGGACCAGGACTCTTAGAACCATCACAATCCCACACACATCTTTTAATTTCATCAAAGGTCACCTCTCGCTCTAGCCAAAGAGACAACTTTGAATTTAACCTTTTAAAACCTACAGGACCCAACTCTGCTTTCTTCCTAATTGGAGCTTTATATAGATTGTAGAAATAATCAATAGCGGCGGATTTGATTTCTGGTAAAGACCGAAGTTCAGCCCCCTTATGATTGATCATCATAATTTGAGATTTGGCTCTTCTGAAGTTAGCTATCAAATGGAAAAACCTGGTATTACGGTCCCCTAGCTTGCACCACAACTGTCTAGATCTCTGCCTCCACTTGCATTCAACTCTATTACTGTAGGTCCATTTATCCCTTATAAGAGGTTCAAGCTTAAGGTGATCTGAGGGACATAAAGGACCAGCCTCCTATTTTCTCTCTAGATCATCAATTTAGGAAATCACAACCTGAAGCTTGTGCTCCTGATCACCAAAAGCATCTTTGTTCCATCGTCGAAGTTGAGCTGCTACAAAGCTAAGCTTCTTAATAAATCTGAAGCATCCTAGGAGTACAGTACACCCGTTAAACCAAAAGCCTTTAATAATGTTTTTGAAGTTAGGGAATTGGAGCCAACAGTCCAAAAATTTAAAAGGACGATAACCATTCTCTAGGAGGCAATCAGACACAAGCAAGGGGCAATGGTCTAACATTTCTCTAGGTAAACGATGGAGCATTACATTGGAGAACTGAAGAAGAAAGGATTCATCTGAGAAAGCACGGTCTAGTTTGTTCATCAAGCAATTCCTGAACCAAGTGAAGTAACCTCCAACCAGTTGATACTCAATAAGGTGACAAGAATCCAGAAAATTCCTAAAAGCTGAAAAGCCCTTGATATGAAGATAACCACTGCTTCTATCAGTCTGATTTAAAATCTCATTAAAATCTCCCATCATCAACCACAGAATAAGGAAGACATGTTTGAGGATACACAAGTTATTCCAAAGATCCTAATTTTTCTGACAAAGAACAAAAGGCATAAACACCAACAACAGCACAGATAAAACCACTTTGCATATGCTGATTGTACAAACCAATCCACTCGTAACCATATTCAACAGAAAAAACCTAAAATTTTGTATCATCCCAAAGAGCAATCATACCCTCTCTACTTCCTTCAGCGTCATTACAAGCCCAGTTAACATTGTTATTGTTCCAAACACGAAAAATGAAAAAGTCTGTGCAAGTCTTAATTTTTGTTTCTAGAAGAAAGCACACATCAATATTATGAGTATCAATAAGCCTATCCACCGCCCGTAATTTTCCAGCCCTACCCAGTCCATATAAGTTCCAAGAGAGAACCTTCATAAAGAAAACAGAAAAAATCCTAACCAAAACAGAGGAAACAAAGGACTTACTGGACAACCCTCCAGTCAGCCTCCTCTTGTTGAAGTTGTTTCTGAATATCTCCTTCAAAAGCATACAGGTTGGAATTGTCCCCAATAAGCAAAGCTTCCCCAATCTGGACCATACCCTGAACTTCTCGATCTTCTAAACTCACAGTAGCTTCTTCATCTCTTGATTGTACAGATCCTGTTATACAAAGATGTTTATGAGAATCCCCAACATTTTGAAAATGGCATCTATTCCCCATGTGAACATTTGAGTCATTTGTGGATTCTTCTCTATCATCCGCATGTCTCTGTAAAGTCCCATGAATAGTTAAAAGTTTTGTCTTTCTTCATCTTGAGCAAAATTTTACTTGACTGTTGTCCTGTTGAGGAAGATCTCTAGAGTTGGTATGCACAGTAGAACCCAACTTTAAGGGTTGGCTTGCTTCATCCGTTTGAGGCCATGTATCTTGAATTGACTCATAGGCCAAATCATAATTGGAGCAAGAAAAAGAGGAGGTATTGTCAAGGGAGTCAGAGCAGTAAGTACCCAAACTAAGCTGGGCTTCTAACATAAGGGGGTGGCCCGAAGTAACGTGTCGAAGGTCCACCAAATGATGAGTTTGAACATTAAAGTCTTACACCTTGCTAACATATGCAGTATTGTTGCTAGTGGTGCTGACGTGATGATTTAAGTTTTGAGTATATCCCAAAATTTCAGGGAAAAGATCTGTAGAGATTGTTGGGAAGTGGACTTGCCCCCTAGTTGTTGCAGTGCATTTATGATGACAAGAGAGCTGTGGTCTTGGAGACTAATTGGAGCCGAATAGGTAGCCTCCCAATAAGCTAGATCACTAGCTAAATGTGGTTTAGCAGTTGCCGCCTCTTCACAATTTGAAAAAGATTTCATTTTCTCCCTCGTATCAAGCCCCACGTCATGAGTAGTTTCAGCTGAAAAATGTGTTATAGTTCCATCCAAACTAGATTCATATCCACAGGTTGTGTACCGATCTTCCAAAACTAAGTTACTATGGAAGATGTCCATGGAGTAGCAAATTGAGTCAGCCATGGGATAGTGAAAGATTGTCGATTTCATCAATACGAATGGTATGATCTTCCCCATCAATGTGCAAGATGATTGTCTTCCTTATATCTTCATCACTTCTTGTACCAAGCAATAAGCGTAAAGATACAAGAGCTGAGCATCTAAGGCCTGAACGGTCAAAGCCAATAATATCTCCTGTAGATCTGAGAAGAGTTGCTAGACAGTTTCTGTTCCATCCAACTATTGGCAATCCTTGTATGGAGATCCATGCTAACCTATCAATGGCACAATCCGCAGAAAGCCATGGCCTTATATCATTAAAGTATTTGTCCCAATAAGGCAAGTCAGCCTCAAAAGCATGCATCATGGAGGGATGATCTTCAAATAGGAGCAGAACCTGTGAAGCACCAAGAAACCTCATTCTGGTTGATTGAATATCACAACTAATAAGGTCATCTTGAATCTTTCCATAGTCTGCACCTGCAGATATGGATGCAAGCACACAATTGTTCAGCTATGATATGTCTTGTGGTTTTGGAGAGTAAATGACAGTTTATTTCATCTAAACAAGTTTAGGTGGCTTTTGAGGAAGACAAGTTTCTAGCGCAGACATTTGATGGTGCAGGGTATCCATAGTTTGCAGAATTATTGCATAGGTTCGGTGATCTCTTGTTCTAAAAGGTGGGCTTTTCAGTCTAGCTACAGGTTTAGGGGGATTTTGTGGGATTATGCCTTGGGTGTGTCTTGTTTCATATCTTGCTAAGTTGACCCGCAACTTGTAAGAATCAAACCAAATATTATTTAAGTTGTGAAGTAGATCATCAGTTAAGTCTTTAGAGGAAAGGGTACAAAACCCAAATCGTCTTTTAGCTTTGTTTGGTTTTATTGCCATAAAAAGGCTTTGGACAGATCCAATTTGGAGAAGACGAGCTCGAAGATCATGGTAGGAAAGGTAGCTTGGATATCTTTCCAAGTAGAACTTGTATGGTTAAGGGTGGTGTGTGTGGGACAGGGGACGTGAAGGTGGAAGGATTTGGGTCTTTTGTTTGTTTGAAGGATGTTCATGTTGATGTTGGTTTGCCATGGCTTTTTGGAGAGGTTTTTTAAAGTAGACATACAGCTGTCTTTTCTTGTTTAATCATGACTTGGTTATTAGAGGTAATACAGTCTTTTCGCAAGTTTTATTAGTCATTACAAAATTAATTAGGCCATCTCAATCTTTTCACATTTTTAAAACATAAAACATGTCTGAATTACCTTTAAAAAAGCAAAATGTATTTAACACATATATAAGGACCTTTTAAAATTTTCACTTTTTAAAACATTGTAAAGTGACTAAATTATCTTTAAAAGTAAAAAATTTAGAAACACCGTTTGGGGTTTTTTTATATTTTTATTTTGATTTTTTAGTTATAATCAATTTGACTAAGGAAAATTTTATTATTTTAATAGATATAAAATATTGTTTAAAAACTAAAGTGGTTGGTGCATGCGTGTGGGATACACCACACCTCTGGTTTGGCACTAATGGCGTTTTCTTTTTGTTTTCTTTATTTTATCTCTCTTCCTCAATTTATATGCCCAATCTTTTAGATTTTCAAAGCAACCCTTAAATTTGTTTTTCCTTCAGATTTGATCTATATTCTTTTGATTATTATTTTTTTATTTAAAATAATTTATAAAATTAAATTTTTTTTCAATATCATCATACTTCAACTTTTTTTCATCTCTTATATTTAATCCTTATTCTTTTGAATGCTATTTTTTATTTGAGATAATTTTTTTTAAAAAAATTATGATTTCATCCTTCTTCGGATTTCTTTCATATCAGATTTGATAATCATTATTTTGATTGGAATATTTTTAGTTTGGTAAATTTTTAATATTGATAATTTTTTCTAATTTCATTCTAAAACATTAAATTTGTTGGGAATTAAACTTCTTGATTGAGTTCATGTCTAGAATTTCACAAGTTATGAGTTTGAGAGATTAACCCAAATTTAGAAAATTTGCCTGGATTTGCTTAGGTTTTTTTTCCTTTTGTTAAGCTTATGTTTTTACAGTTCAACATTAACTTAATTGGAGACTGGGGTCCAATATTTTTTTATTTGCTTTCTATAGGATTTGGTTTCTAGTTTTGAAAATGACTCAGGTTATTTCATATCTTTTTATTTATTGTTCTTTGTTAAATTTATATTTTTAAAAAGAAAATTTGTTTTTGAATTAAAATAATTGATTAAATATAAGCATGAGATTCTCACATCATGATATATTTGTTTGGTTTGCTTTCCAAGCTGATGCTCTGACAGAGTATGTAGCTTATTTCATTGTTGTTGTACAGCCTTTTACAGTAATATTAGAACCTTCTCGACAAGTTTTTTCTGGTGGTAGGGTGGTGTCCATAGCAGAGCAACAAAGAGTCTCCTACAGGCTTTTCATTCTTCTTCCTTTGAGTGTGATATTGACAGTTTATTTTTTATAATTAGTTATTGTTGACTTTTTATTGTTCACTTTTTTTACTATCGATGCCTCCATTTTTTTCATATTATTTAATTAATTGAGCTTATCAAACTTAGTCAAGTCAATAACCTAAGTCTCGGATTTTTCTTACTTCTTGAAAAATAATGGCATTACCTGAATTACTTCTTTTGTTTTTTACAATAATTTTTTTTTTACTTGGCTCACACGGTACGTGGCACAAATATATCACTTATCTGATTGAATCTAATTGTAATAGTTTCTAAATGTTCTAAAACAATAGAAAAACAATTTATATATGTCACATAAATCATAGTGTTAACCGTGGAATAGAAAAGAGGTTCCATGCCAAAAAATTTCATGGAAATAAAAACATCGTTTAGCAAAAAGTTTCCATGGCACTTGAGAAGAGAACATTAACTAAGAACTTTCAGAGAAAATGTTACTCTATTTCTCAGGAAAATTTTATTTTTACACTAAACTTTTTAGGAAATTTTATTTTATACAATAAAGCTCTTGAAAAAAGCCAGTAATTAGTGCACGGATTATTACTAGTTATTTAGGAAAGAAAAGATACATGAGACTGGAAATTAATTTTATGAGGTCAATTACATTTTTATTAATTTTGGTAGTGTCAAATTACTTTAAAATCAATTAAACTCTTGTCATAACTCAATTTTTGACCTATTTTAATTATTATTATTATTTTATTTACTGAAAAAAATTGATGATGAAAAAATAATAATGATAATGATAGAAAAACAAGTAAAATGAAATAAATGAAGAATGAATTAAAATTTGGGTTAAGGGCAACATAATTGGAAGTTTTAGGGTTTAATTAAACTTTGGAATTAATCTAATTAATCCAATCAAAGGTTTAATTGGAGAATTAATAAAGTTTTGAGACTTAATTAAGCTTGGAATTAATTTAATTAATCCAATTAAGGGTTTAATTAGAGAATTGATAAGTTTTGAGACTTAATTGAGCTTAGAATTAATTTAATTAATCCAATTAAGGGTTTAATTGGAGAATTGATAAGTTTTGAGACTTAAATGGACTTGGATTTAATTAAATTAATGAAATCAGGGACTTAATTGAAACATTATCAAAGTATAGGGCTGATTCTTGTCAAATTTGAAAGAAATTAAAACCCAAGGACCAATGTGTAAATGGCGCTGAGATGCAGGGGTTCAATTACAATTTACCCAAGGACTGGACTGCAAAAATGCAAAATGTCAAGGATCAAAACACAAAACACCAAAAACGGCGCCGTTTTCCTGCTACTGTTCATCTTCTTCCCGACTGAAACGGACGCCCACCGCCGCTCCCACCATTACACCTGCAATTAACACAATTTATGGCTTGAAGAAACGGCTTTGTTCTCTGGCTATAAAAGCCAGAGACAGTCCATGCACGGGAAAAAGGGGGACTGCAAGAAGAAGAGAAAAAAAAGAAGAAGAAGAGCATACTTGCATTCCTTTGTTTCTTCTCAAAGAAACAGAGGAGGCTAAAGAAAAAAAAAAGCCACGAACCGAAGGCTAAAACAAAGAGAAAAAGACGCAACGGGGAAGGAAGAAGAACCCCGCATAAACAGGGGGAGAAAAACCCAGCATAAACAGGGGGGCAAATAACAGAGAGCAACCCAGAACACAGAGGGGGGGAGAAACAGAACCTCGATTGAAAAGCACAGACCCAAAGCTTTCTTCCCAAACACAATCTCAACAGGAGGACAAAACAGAGACCGAAACCAGAGGAAAACAGGGGGGTTTGGATCGAAACCCAGAGGAAAGGAACCGAAGCAGAGCTTTGGCCGGCCATCCATCACGCCTCCCTCTCCTAAAACAGAGGAGGAAACCAGATAAAAAAAACTCAGGGGATGGCAGGGGCAGTAGAATAAACAAAGAAAGACTAAGAGGGGGAGGAACGAGCAGGAAAAACCAAAACAGAAGAGAAAAAGGGAGAAGACAGAATGGGAACGACGAGCGGGATCTTCATCTTCGCTTTCGGCAGCACCTGAACCAGGTAAGTCTTCTCTGCACTCCTGCATTATAATTCACGCTACTGTAGCAAGTGAATTATAATTAATTCACTACCCAACCGGGTCAGCTGGGTCCAGCCCAGCCCATGTGGCCTGAGCTGGACCCGGCCCTAAAAATAATAAAAAATATAAAAAAATATAAAAAATAGAAGAAATAGAAAAATAGAAAAATATGTGTATGCATGAATAAAAATAATATAAATTTACTGGTTTATTCACCCACGCCAAAGTCGGGAATACAATACGAGTTTAAGTTTATATTATTTTTATTCGTTATATTTTTTATTTAGCAAAAAAATATACATGCATGTATTTATTTATTTACTGACGCTAGAGTCAAGAATAAAAATACTGATTTAATTATTCTCTATGTTTTTTTTATTTAACTACATAAAAAATAAAAAATATGTGAATGCGTAAATTTAGTTTATTTGTTTATTTACTAGCGTTAGAGTCAGGAATAAAAAAAATAGTAATCTGAATTTATTTTATAGCTACGCAATAGTTACCAACGCCAGAGTTGGAATTATCCGTAGTTGAATATTCACTGACGCCAAAGTCAGGAATATTGTGAATAAATCATCAGAACGTAAACCAATAAAGATTTAGCAATTTAAGACAAAAAAACAGCAATGCAGTTTGCCTTAGGCAGAACGTTTAAGGGGTGATAATATCTTTCCTTTTACGTAACCAGTCCCGAACCATAGAATCTCTGTTGACCAGTTAGGGTTTCTAGTGACCATAATACTAGGTGGCGACTCCTTAAACAAGACCTTTTTCCTAAAAGAACAAGATACCAGAAATCTGTTTTTTTTCCACAATCTTTGATTATTTTTTAGGGCCGCCGCGATATCGGGTGCGACAACTCTAATAAATTATTTTTACATAAATACATTATATCTATTTTAACAACAATCTTGTTCGATAAAATAGGTAACATTCTCTGCATGATTTCTTTTCGTTATTTCAAATTTTTCACCAATTACAATACTTTGATTTACGTAGGTTTTTTTATTAAAAAAAAAAGAAGAAGAAGAAAACGGAAAAGCTAAATGGGGTTGAGTATAATATTTATAATAATTCTATAGATCTGTCAACAATTTTCAAAGAATAGTTAAATAGGATTGGAGAAAAGAATTGGAGGGTATTAGAATGAGAACATAAGACTAAAATTTTTTTTGAAAAACTTTCTAATTTTAGCGTGTCAATTATAACACATTATTAATTGCATGAATGAAAAAAAAAATTGTGGTGAATTATATTTAGATTTATAAGTAAAATAAAAACTCACACAATAATCAAAACTCTTGCTATGTTCTTTCACTATTTAATTTTTTTTTCTATTATCCTAACGTTGTTAGCTAGCAATTAAACTATATTCAATATTTTTTTTATAAAGAAATTATATTAATTCTTAATCTAATTAAGTTAATTGACATGGAATTTTACTCATATAATTTATTACACATATATATGAAGGGAGAGGGTCACAAACTTTCTTCTAGAGAAACCAATGTTCATGGCTAAATAATTTATATAAACTATTTAATTAATTATGTTTTTCTCTCAAATCCTATTCGATAGACCATTTACAGATATTGGTAGCTAAAATAAAAGGATTTACCTTTTTCTATAGAGTTTCTTTCTTCTTGCTCAATTCTTGCCATTTTTTTGTAGGGAATTTTACTTCTTTCTAGCATGGCTCAATTCATCATCCATCATCTTTCTTTTCATAAAGAAATGGTGTTTATATATTTACATATTCTTTCCTTACAACTAACGAGTAAAACAAGATATTAGAGCTTTTTTTTTTTTTTCCTTCAAAAAGAGGAGTGATGTCTCCATAAAATTAACTATTTATTTATTTTCCCCGTAATTGTATTAGATTCATTTATAAAAAAAAATCTATTATATTGTAGATCAAGCTTATTTGATTATAAACAAAAAAATAAATACAAGTTGTAATTCTACTAGAAGTAATAGAGACTTTCTTGTATGAAATTGCTTTCGTTCATTATAATACATTTCTTTTCTTATAGGTATAAAAAAAATTTCTTTGTATTTTTTCAAATATATATATATATATATATATATATATATATATATAATTTTAAACTATTATAATGTCTTGTTTATAATTTCCAACTTGCTAAAATGTCAATGCTATTATTCTAATTGCTGAGAAAAATATGAACAATAAAGTATCGATTTAGCATAATATATGTCACGCCTAGCACTTAGACTATCGCGAAGAGAAGAGAGCTCGAAAACAAATAGAGCGGTGAGAAACACCTTAACATTGGATCTAAGAGTTCTTATTAAAAAGGCTATTTGCATACTAGAAAATACAATAATCACCTAGCATGCCCTCACAACTAGATCATCACTCAATTATAAATAGACAAGGCTTTTTATACAAGTCTAATTTATAAATACACAAAAAATTTTAAACTTTTTATACAATTCTAATCTAGTCAATTTAGAGGAATTATTTAAAAAATAAAAGCTTCAAAACAATTTGGTTTTGAGTTTAAAAAATAAAAGATGTGAAACACCGCATTTCATTTAATTATAAGTGAAATAACATTGTTTTATTTAAGGAAAAAAATTAACCAAAAATGACATCATTTTGGGAATGCATTAACAGTCCCTTTCTTCCCTAACGAGACAACTTGCAATTTCTTAGTTTTTTCATGGCTTCAGCTTGGATTTGACCACGATTCTCTCCCTTTTATGCCTTCAAGAAAGGCCAAGAAACATACCACTTCTCTAACATGTATGTGTATTACATGTTCAACCCAAAAACACACGGCTTTGACCCTCTAAAATGCTGCAAAATCTGGTGTGAAAATGGCAACCCAAACATATTTGGCCAAAGAGTCAATCATGATGAAGGATTGAGATAAACTTCAAGAGACCAAGGCCATGATCATGCTACTAAAAAAGGTTTTAGAACTTTCATCATTGCCTATAAATAGAGAGACAAAGTAAGAAAGAAAAGGATCCAAGATTAAGATAAAAATACAAGAGGAAAAATGATAGTTGTTTGATTTAGAAATATCAATGGGGAGAATGAAGAAAAGAGAAGAAAACTTAAAGAGAAAGAAACAAAACTCATAGAGAGAGAAAACCGACCAAAACCAAACCATCTTGTGGCCCAACCATTATCTCTTCCATCAATAGCCACCATATATGCTCATCCCTTGTCTAAAACTAGCCCGGTATAAGACCTTAACTCTCTTCCTTTTTTTTCTTCTTTTTGCCCTAGTCTCTTTTGCATAAAGGTTATTATTCACTTAAATTTTTTTTTATTTTACTAGCTTTGAAGTAGCATTAGATTTATTTTATAAAATTGTGTTATCATATTTTTACATGTGCATGTGTGAAATAATTCATTTTTGAAAAATGATAACTTTTCACTTGTGTATTTTTTTTATTTTATTTTATTTTATTTTTAATGGCTTATAAATATAATAAGAATCATTTCTTAAAATTGTGCTGTTACCTTTTTACTGAATGTGAAAAAATCATTTTTTGAATTATCTTATGTTATTTGAATTGGATTTGCAATAGAGTTAGCTTTATTTTGTGAGTTAGCTTCATTTTATTAAATTATGTCAGTTTTCTTTTCATGTACCAATGTTTGTGAAAAAAATTATTTTTAGAAATCAATAACTTTTTACTTATACATTTTTTTTATTGGATTTACAATAATGTTATTATCATTTTTTACATATAGGTTGATGGAATAATCAATAAGGGTCCAATCAGCAAGTCAATACCAATAGTATCAATTTTTACCTACATGTTTAGTTTAAGAAATACACTTGTAACCCTCTAAAATGCTGTAAAATTTGGTGTGAAAAGGTCAACTTATGCATTCTTAACCAAATAGTCAACTATGGTGAGGTATTGAGATAAGGTTAGAGGGATCAATGATCACAATCATGCCACTTAGAAAGGTTTCAAAACCTTCATTTTTGCTTTTAAATAGAGAGGCAAACCAAAAAAAAAAAATAAAGGAATCACAAGCTAGAGAGACAAAATACAAATGATATAGAAAGATAGAAAAAATAAGAGATCTTTAAGTTAATAATGAGAGTTATTTGGGTTAAAAAGTAGCATAAAGGATAAAAGAAGAAGATAGAAACAATAAAAATAAATAAGAAGAAAACCTAATGAAAGAGATAGAAAACCAACAAAAACCAAACCAACTCATGGTTCAACCACCGTCTCTACCACAAGTAACTACCATAATAGCTTCCCTCTTGTTTGAAACTAACTCCAATGTAAAACCCTAGCTAATTTCCCTCCTTTTTGTTACCCTAGTTTTTATTTTATTTTTTTTAATGGCTTTAAAATGTGCTATCGCCATTTTACATACACATGCATGTGAAAAAAATTCATTTTAGAAAATTTTTTATATTTAACTCATGCATTTTTTTGTCTTTTTAGTAGTGTTACTTTCATTAGTAAAATTATATCATTGCCTTTTATTTATGTATATGTGTGTGAATATTTATTTTTCAAATGAAGAATAAAAACACATCGACGAGTTTTCATCATGTTTAATGTTATATTTTGATCAAAGCTTGGGTTTTAACAGCTAGGTCAATGTTTCTCCTAGTTTTACGAACCGATGTAAGCCTAATGCACATTTTTAACTTCAAAATGATTTTAAAAATGAGTTGACGAGTTTTTATTATGTTAATATCATGTTTGGATTAAAATTCATTTTTAATGGTTAGGTCATTGAGTCTCCTAGTTTTAGGGATTGATGCAAGTCTAGCAAGAAGCTTTTAATTAAAAAATAATAATAAGTTATAAAACTCATGATTCAAAGCACGTCGCAAACTAGACAAACATCAATCAATAATAAATGGCTTGTAAATAAGCTCATAAATTAATTTGGACAATAATAGCATGTGTAGAAACAAATTTAGGAGAAAATACATAATTAAGGTAACATTTCATTTGAACGTATATGGTAATGGTGATTTATATCTTCCCTTAAACAGTAAAAGCACACGCAAAAGAAATATAGATATGAATAAAACCCAACAAAAATAAATATTAGTGCAAAAAAATAAAGTATAAGATCAAAATATCAACATTAGTAGTTCAAAGATTAAATTTAACATTTGACAGAAGATCATGGTTTGATCTAAACTAAAAAAAGGAAAAAAGAGTTGCTAGGTAAAGCACGTGACCCAAAAAAGAGTTACTTATGACCCAAGCCTTTTACAAATTATATAGGGTTAGATTAGTCATTTTTCTTTTTCTTACACACTAAAATTGCTAATATAACCCTAGAACTAAAAGATAAGCCTATTGCTCAAGGATGTTTTGGTTTTTTAGTTTGATCACTTTGATGCTCTTAAAGATAAAATCAACATATCTTTATCATTAGGATTTTTTCTCATTTAATATTAGTTTATTGTATATTTGAAGGTCGCATAAGGGTATTTTAGTAGTTGACATATGTTAAATATTATTTAAAAAAAAAAACCTTATAAAGCATGTATAACACAAGCAAACATATGGATGGCCCCAACACTATTCAAGTGACACTTACAAAGTCGTAAAAAACCTTATAGAGCATGCATAACACAAGCAAACATGTGGATGGCCCCAACACTATTCAAGTGACACTTACACAGTCGTCTAACCACCAAACGTTGTATTCCATGTCAACATTTGGAAGGTTACAGTGCCCCTTATATAATGATGTGATGCATGGACCAAACGCGCCTCTACTTTAGCATCGGTGGCCATTTCTTTTTCTTTTTCTTCTTCTTCTTCCTGAGTTCATAATAGCCCCTTCAAAATTTCAAACTAGCCCCTTCAATTTTTTTCCTTCACATTTGGTCCTTGTCCTTTTGATTATTTTTTTTTTATTTTTAATAAGCTGTAAAATTATATATGTTTTTAATTTCATCCTTTTTATTTTTTTAATATTTCAAATTTGATCCTAATTCTTCAACTAGTATTTTTTATTTTTAATATTCTATAAATTATATAAAAAAATTTCAATTTCACCCCTTTCATTTTCTAATCTTTCAAATTTGATCCTAATTTTTTTATTTCTATTTATTTGATTTGTGATCATTTTTAGATTTTGTTTTACAATTTAATCCTTCATGAGTCTTTTTTTTTCCATCAAATTTGATCCCTGTTGTTTTTATTGCTATCTTTTTTTCTTTGAAAATTTTTTAAATTGATATTTTTTTACAATTTCATCTTACAAAATTAAATTGATCGGAAATTAAGTTTCTTGATTAAACCCTAGTAAACAGTTTCAAGGATTGTAAGTTTTAGAAATTAGAGTAAATTTAAGAGTTTTTCCTGGGTTAGCGCTATTGTTTTTTCCTTTTTGAAGTTAATGTTTTAATTTTACCTATTTTTTTAGAGTTTTCTTGTATTATTTTTTAAAGCTTGTCTTCTATAGGATTAGTCTCATGTTCATGACCAAAGTCATCAATTTCACAAGTTAACATTAATTGACTTTATTTTTACCTATTTTTAAATTAATTTATTTCAATTTCATCTTTCAACATTTAATTTATTTGAAATTGTTCTTCCTACCTTTTTTTTTCCTTTTCTTTCTATTTGGTTATCTTGATCCTGAGCCCCTGGTTGTGAGGTTTGCAAGGTAACCCAGATTAACTATGAATTGTTTTTTTTTTACGGGATTAGTCTTGAGTTTATAACCAGGGCCACTAGTTTTAGAGGTTAAGGCAGACTGGCTTTTTTTTGTTCTTTTTTTATATTTACTTAATTAATTTTTTTTCTTCAACATTTGATTTATTGAAAATTGATCTTCTTATTTTTTTTTCTTTTATTTCTATTAGGTTATCCCAAACTTATGCTCATGATTGTAGGATTTACGAGCTAACCCAAGTTGACTTATATTTTTTTCATTGTTTTCTTAAATGAAATTTCTTTTTGGTTTCCTTCCTTCAATGTTAAGGTGTTCGATAATCAAACTTCATGATTTTATTCAATTTTCTTTCAAACGCAATCATCATGGTATCATGATTGGGTCAAAGATTTTTCATCTTGACCTGGGTTGGCTTTGATCGAGTTTTTTCAACCATTTTCTAACTATATTTTTTCTTAATTTTCATTCTTCAACATTTTATTTTCTAGAATCGAGCTTTGGGTTTTTTGTTCTTTTCAGTTTTTGTGGAGTTATCATATTCTCATTTGATTTATTAAGAATTGATCTTCAGATTTTTTTTTACGTTTCCTTTTATGATATTATCTTAATCTTATGTCATAGTCACAAAGTTTACGAGTTAACCTGGTTTAACTGAGGTTTTTATTTTTATTATTATTTTTCCTTTTAACATTGAATTATTTGATAATTTGGGTAAGCCCAGGTCAGGTTCTTCTTACCATTTTTTCATTGTCTTTTTTTTATCTGTTTATTTATTGTTATTGCATTTTTTAATTATATTATTTAAATTATCAATTGAACCAATGACTCGAGTCTCAAAATTTGTTTTTAGCATTCTTGGTTTACATTGACAAAACTTTTGCCTGGCTCACGGTGAAGCATAGACCACAAATCTAGTAAATCCTAAATTCAAACCTGGTGTCATATTTTTAAATTTGAGTTTGTTTAAGTTTTAAGAATAATATATTTATGAGATATAATATTAATATTAATTTTGGATCGACTTATTATAGGATTGAGGTAGATCCATATTTGATCTATTCAATATGTATTCTATTATTGTTAATGAATTTATTTTCTATTTATTGACATAGATGATTCTCAATTTATTTAATTAGATGTGTGCATAAGCTTTCTGATTTACACTTGATATTATTTATGTGAAAAAACATGTTGCAAATGCTTGTATGTTCATTTTCTTTGTTGAAAAAACATATTTGGCACGCGGCAAAGCGTGGGTAAACTTGTTAGGTTTTTGAATATCATACACGCAGCGGAAACAATAAAACAAAAATAATTTGGGTGTCCCTGGGATCCTATATCTAGAATTGTTTTAAGGGTTTTTTTACTTGGAAATTTAATCTTCTTTTATTTTGAATAATTCTTTAAAGGCTAGGTTGTAAAAAACCACAAGTTATCCAATTGTCCGGCCTTCAACACTGATCCACACAAACCACTAGAGAGAAATCTCCTAAATCTCTATTTAAAAGAAATGGATTACTATGCTTAAAGTGTTAACTCTCTATTCTGTGAATTACATAGTTTTTCTGTATAACAAACAACAACTTCACAATAAGATGTATAGCTTACTTTTATAGGAAAATTTGAAGAAAAAACCCTACAAATTAGCAAGCTTTCATTTTTTCCCCTAAATAATATCCATATATTAATTCAGAATAATTTTAGAAATTAAGTCCTTACTTGATTTTTCTTGTCTAGAAATATAATCCATGTATTAATTATATTATAGTTCTTAATTTTTAAAATATATTTTAATCAAGTCATATTTAATTAAATCATATTAGTTTAATTTCTGACTAGTGATTCTTAATGTGTATGTCCCATTAGGTTCCTAATATGTTGATCCAAATATAAATTATAATTCTAATTAAATAGAATTTTTTTTAAAGTAAATAATTTATTTTATCATCAATTCAACATTTGATTAATTTATATTTGAAGATTAGGTGTGTTATACTCGACATCGCGGCAACCTTTAAAAATTCAATCGCGAAAGAATAACTTTATGGCATCTTGTTCTTGGGGGGAAAGATCTTATTTAAAGAGTCGCTACCTACTGTTATAGTCACTTAAAACCCTAACTAATCAACAGAGATTTTATGGTATAGTACTGCTTATACAAAAGAGAAGATATTATTACCTCTTAAGCGTCCTACGTAAGGTAAGTTGTATTACTAGTTTTGTCTTAAATTGCTAAGAGTTTGTTGGGTTATGCTATCGATAGTCTGCTTGTAATATTCTTGAATCTATGGTCAGTGAATATTCAGATGCGAATACTTTCAACTCTGTTATTGGTAAATATTACATAACATAAAAAAAGTATAGTATTCCTAACTCTAGCGCTAGTGAATAAACCAGTAAAATTTGAATTAAAAGCAAAGCATACATAGTTTTTGTTATTTTTTTACATATAAAAAAAAGACAGATATGTATTGCATACCAGATTCGTATTTTACAGTAAAAATCTACAAATTAAATATACTGTAAAATAAATTAAAAATGGTCCACAAATTTTTTAAAAATTTTCTAATATCACAAAGGAGCTCATTTGGCCAGATATCAAAACAAAGAAGAATAAAATAAAAAGAATTAATATAAGGGTGTATTTTGTCAAACACACTCTTAGCCCAGAACAAATTGGGTTAGCTGGGACCTGACACCCAAGCACAGCCTAATCTCAACTGTTTTCTATTTATTTATTTTTCTACTGAATTTAGCTCAGCTCATACAGGTTGGGATACTAGCTGAAACGAGTGACTCGGCTGGCCATTAGGTGCCTGCACAGTCACGGATGAATTAAGTTTCATGTGCAGTAAGAAGTGAATTATAATTGCATGCACAGTAAGAAGTGAATTATAATTGGAAGAGAAGAACTTACCTGGTTCGCTAGAGAAGAAGCCGATGATGGTGTGATGGCTGACCGATGCTACCTCCTCTCCTCTGTTCTTTCTCTGATTTTCTAGTTCGCTGGAGACGAAGCCAATGATTGTGTGATGGATGACCGATGCTACCTCCTGTCGTCTGTTCTTTCTCTGGTTTTCTTTCTGTCTTTGTTCTGTTGTTTCTCTCCCTGTGTTTGCTCGTTCTCCCTACGTTTTTCTCCTGGGTTCTGTCACTGTTTCTGGTGCAGTTGCTGCTGAAGATGGAGCTCTGGAGCTGCTACTGAAGACGAAGTCGAGGGCGTGTTGCAGGATTACAACAGTATCACCTTTTGTTTCTCTCTTCTGTTCGTTCGTCCCCCTGTTTTTTTCCGTCCGTGTTCTCTGGTCCCCCCCGGGTTCTGTGGGGCTTTGTCTATTCGTTCCTCCCTCGTTCTTTGTGGCCTTTCTCTGGCTTTTATAAAGCCAGGGAATGCCATGCAGTTGCCTCTAGATAATGAGGCGACCGACCGTTGTTGCAGGAGACATCGTGGGCAGCTGGCAGGGAAGTGGTTCATGAATGAAGAAGGTGATGAACATTTTTCTTTGAAACGGCGCCGTTTTCACCTTAAATGGATATTTTCAATTTACCCCCTGAATTTCTGACATTTAGCAATTGGATCCTTATGGAAATCTTTGTGTTTTTTTAAAAAAAATTTTACCCCTGGATTAATTGCAATTGAACCCCTGAATTTTGGTGTCATTTACAAAACAATCATTGGTTCCAATTTAATCAATGCAATTTTTATTAGGCTCTTCAACTTTAATTCTTTCAAAATTACTTCTAGAAAAAATCAATTCACTCCTCTATGGTATCATCACCTATTCACTTATGTCCTTGAACTTTAATTTCTTGCAATTTTGATCCAAATCAGCCCCAAACTTTGATATTTATTCAATTAAGCCCTTGATTGCATTAATTAAATAAATCAAAGTTTAATTAAGTCCATAAACTTATCATTTCTTCTAATTTTTGACCAAATTGACTCCTAAATTTATAATTTCATCCTTATTAGTCCTTAAACTTTCACCTCGTATTGTCTTGACCCAATTCTCAAATTATTTTTTATTCATTTATTTTTTTTTATTATTATTTTAAAAAAAAATCAAAATTTAGGTTATGACAAGGTGCATTGTCTAGTAATATTTCTTGATCTCCCAAATATTTGAAAAGTCATTGGTAGTTTGACTTAACCTTTCAATGATAGGTTTCTCAGCGTAATTAACATCATTTCATCAATAATGTTTCGATTTAACATTAAAGCATGAAGTATGTTTATCATGTTAAATCATGTTTGTTCTCTATATAATAATTATTGATCATGTGAATAAGATTTGAAATTTTTATCAAATCTCATTTTATCTTAACTAAGGATTTCTCAGTCAATACTATTTGAGAACATATGAAATATTTTTTTCTAATTCATGTAGGGTGATGAATCCTCTTTTGATCACTCAAGCACTTTCATATAGTTCATGTTATACTCAATGCCTACCTCTTTGTTACTTCAAGTAAAATAACATGTAATAAAATCAAAATATAATATTCTCTATATAAAATAACTTTGCGGTCTCAAGTTTAAGAATTACTTGTATAACTGTCACGTGAGCCTTTTCATAGACTTAAATGATCTCTCTATATGAAATTCTCATACAGGTCAATTCAATGTACATGTTATATGACAACCACTTACATATTAGTTCTATGTATCTCTTATATCTCAGCTTATGAAAACAAATACTTCATTTTATAAATAAAAAAATATAATATGTATCAGTCTCTATATTTTTAATAAATGTTTAATATTTAAAAGAGTATTGACCATGAATATTTTAAAAATAATATTTAGATGCAATAAGAATCTCATAATTATAACAATTTTATAATTTTCTTTACAAAGTATTTTTGTCTCGTGAACTTTATCTTTACTCTAGATTTATATATCGAATATTAAATTTATTAATCTAATATTATAGGAATATTAAAAATAAATTAAATTTTTATTAATAATAAATATATATTTATGAATATAATGATATTACATTCGAAATGGCTACTGTTATATTAAACAAAATAGCTAGTTTTTCCTAGACTATGTGCATGTGTGGGAAACATGAATATATATAGTCATAGTGTCTGTGTTGTTTTAAGGTCTCCCTTTCTTTTATATTATTTATATATTTAAATGGTGTGGAGCAATCATTTTTTCTCTACACCCAAAAGCATAATGGATTACAACATTAATCTAAAATGCATTCCTTTTTTATATATATTTTTTCATTTTTTTTCCAACTTTCCTCTTTTTTTCAACTTTTCTCTGTTTCCTTTTTTTTTGCATTTATTTTTTTTCCAAAATTATTTTTGTTAATTTTACTTTTTAAATATTGAGCTGGTTAAAAATTTTGCTTTGTAATTTTTTTCCTTTAAAATACTATGCATTGCTGCGGTGTTTTCCCACATAGTTTTTCTATTTTATTTTTTTATTTTTCAAAATTATATTTGTCAATTTTGTTTTTAATATTGAGCTGATTAAGAATTTAGTTTTGTAATTTTTTCCTTAAAAAAACTGTGGATTGTTACGGTGTTTTCCCACATAGTTTTTCTATTTTATTTTTTTATTTTTCAAAATTATATTTGTCGATTTTTTTTTTAATATTGGGCTGATTAAGAATTTAGTTTTGTAATTTTTTTCTTTAAAATATTGTTGATTGCTACACTGTTTCTCCGCATAGTTTTTTTTAATGATTTTCACTGAAATTATCTTTTTTTTATTTTATTTTTTAATATTCAGCTGATTAAAAATTACAGTTACAATATGTGAGGAAAACACTGTAACTTTCTTCAGAAATTACAGTGGATTGCTACAATGTTTTTTTCTATTTTGTTATGTTTTTTCCTAAAATTTTCTTTGTCAATTTTATTTTTTAAATATTAAGCTGGTTAAAAATTGCAATTACAAGTAAATATAAGTTTTTTCTCACAAAAAACTATGGATTGATATAGTTTTTCCTCACATGGTTTTTTTCCAATTTCTTTTTTTGTAATATTTTTTTTCCAAAATTATCTTCGTCGATTTTTTTTTATATATTGAGTTGGTTAGAATTGAACTTTGTAATAAAGCTTAATCATGTGGGGAAAACATTGTATTTTTCCTCACAAAACATTGTGGATTGCTACAGTGTTTCTCCACATAGTTTTTTTTCTTATAATTTTTTCTAAATTATCTTTGTCAATTTTATTTTTTGAATATTGAGTTTTTTGGAAATTACAATTACAAGTCATTACAAATAAGGCAAATCATGTGGGGAAGCATTGTAGCTTTCATCACAAAACACTGTGAATTGTTATAGTGTTTCCAACATGATTTTTTTTCTCTTTTTTTGGTGTTTTTTTGTTATTTTTTTTCTAAAATTATTTCTGTCGATTTTTTTTTTAATATTGAGCTAATTAAGAATTTAGCTTTATAAATTTTTTTCTTTAAAACACTGTGAATTGTTGCAGTGTTTTCCCATATGATTTTATTTTATTTTTTTCAAAATTATCTTTATTGATTTTTTTTTAATATTGAGTTGGTTAAGAATTATAATTACAATAAAGCTAAATCATATGAGGAAAGCATTGTAGTTTTTCTCACAAAACACTATGGATTGCTACAATATTTCTCTAAATGGTTTTTTATTTTATTTTATTGGGGAAAATACTGTAGTTTTCCTCACAAAACATTATCAATTGCTACAACGTTTTTCCTCATGGGTTTTTTTCCTTCCAAGATTATCTTTGTTGGTTTTTTTTTAATATTAAGTTGGTAGAGAATTTAGCTTTGTAATTTTTTTTGCTTTTTATTAACAGAAAACTAAATCAAGTGGCGAAAGCACTGTATTTTTCCTCACAAAATACTGTAGATTGCTACAAATCATTTTGTTCAGTCTCTAAATTTTTGATCACCAACACAACTTTTTTTCCATCATGAAATATTTGCTCCATCATACCTTTAGTTTCTATTACTTATCTAGTGCTGGTTCACAATTATAACACTATCAAGTGCATTTGTTTTATAAGCCCGCGGCAGCGCGCGGGCATGTCATCTCGTGTGTGTGTGTGTGTGTATTGACAAATGGGCTTGAACCAACATAACCCAACCCTATTCCTTCCCTTTTTCTTTTTTCTTTTTTATCTTTCTTTTTCTTTTTAATTTTTTAGGGATAGAGTAATTAAGTGATGACAAGTTTTCCCTCTTTATAATGCTAAAGAAATGTATGGTCATCTTAGGAATAGGAAGGGATTAGATCGTACTAATATTCAAGTCTCATTCGTCTATAACAGTAGTAAACTATTGATTTTTTTTAAGAGTAATACCTTTATAAAAACAATAGGTTATTTAATGAGTGAACTAAGCTCAAAATACGGTTTTTGGCTTAGAAAGATACTCTTGCCTTCGTTTTTCATTTTTTTTTATTATAAAAACTTGTGATTTAATGATATAAATAATGGCATGTCATGAAGAAAAAAAATGAAGTTTTTATTTTGAAAATATTTCTTTTCCTGAGGCTAAAACTTGTCAGCTAAATAGTTCCTTTCTTTTTATCAAAAAAAATGACTTTTAGAGGCATGTTAAGTAAAGATAATGCTAATATGTTATTGATGGAACTGAATCTTCAACAAACCCCTCTTCCTAGTACATGATGACCCTTCTCCTCCTATAAGAATATTCTTGAGGTAAGTTCTGTTGCTTCTAACCTCTATTAGTGCTGCAAATACTCAAGTTGATTTCACGATCTTCTGAGCATAATAGAGGCAGACTTTTAGTTCGATACTCACCAGATTATGAGGGAAAAAGGATCAAAGTATCAC
>Ga0325411_1001710_pt1 | contig 24573 bp, 19 predicted proteins | sample PopdelMetagenome_13_FD_206181 | JGI IMG/M metagenome (GOLD analysis project Ga0325411, IMG submission 206181) | Populus deltoides microbial communities from Bellville, Georgia, United States - Xylem-PdIQD-R4 | ecosystem: Host-associated > Plants > Phyllosphere > Stem > Wood/Secondary xylem... | reverse complement strand
GCAATCAAAAGTTTGAGGATCAAATTTAATATAATCAGCAAATAATGACATTTCTAAATTTTTCACAACTTCCGGAAAGTGTTTTCCGCCCAAATTTTCCAGGAAAACACTTTCCTGAAAACCAAGCTAAATTTTCCTTTGACTGGAAAGTGTTTTCCGTTGACCAACTTTTCTAATGGCAAACAAACACAAGAAAGTTTGGAAAATGGTTTCTCGGAAACCACTTTCCGGAAAACAAACACAGCCAAAAGGAAAACACTTTCCTGAAAACTAAACCAAATTTTTCTTTGACTCGAAAGTGTTTTTCGTTGACCGGAAAGTGTTTTTCCGTTGACCGGAAAGTGTTCTCCGTTGACTGGAAAGTGTTCTTCGTTGACCGGAAAGTGTTTTCCGTTGACCAACTTTTCTAATGGCAAACAGACACAGGAAAGTTTGGAAAGTGGTTTCCCAGAAAGTGAATCCCGGGAAACAAACATGACCTTAGTTCTTTGACATGGTATCAGAGCTTTGATGACCACATGATCTCGAGTTCGAATCTCATCATTTTTATTTATTTGATAAAAATTAAGCATAAGATAAAATGAATCTTAGCAAGTTTCAAGCCCAAAGAGCTTTTACTTGAGGAGTGTGTTAGAAAATAATATAAATTATATTCTAAAACCTCACCTTACAACTTAAATCGTTGAATTAAGACTAATTCTTTGATAAAATTTACAAAAGAAGGATAAATTTTTTGTCTGGTTAATAGCTTGGCAGTGCTAGATGTGGACATGGACGTGAAGATATGTTGCTTTTGCTGCGTGATTGTCAGTCGGCTAGGAGTGTGTGGCTTGGGAGTAATGTCTTCATCACCCTTGTGAAAAGAATATGTGTCTGTTCATGTGCGCCCTTGCTGGATTATCTGGCGAGCGCATGACAGCGAAGTATTAGATGGCAGAAGGACAGCATCCCTTGGACATTGCTTTCAAAGATCTCATCGTGGCTTATGACATGATTTTTATTTTTTAAAATCACAGAGTAAAAAGAAGGAAAATTATAATCCAAGGTGGATTGTTTGGAAACAAACCAGCCTCGCGTTTTGTTAAACTGAACACGGATAGAACCTTAACCATTCATTTTATTGTCTAATAATTATTCTCTACTTGTCTAATTAACTCTTTGAAGAAAATTAAAATCCTTTAAATTCAGAAACCGATCTTAAAAGAAAAAAAATCAAGATTTTTAAAAGAAAATTAATTTTAAAAAATTAAAACTAAAAATTCAATATTAAATAGGAAAATCATAAAACAAAATCGTTCAAGTCTAATTTAAATATCTTTCTAAAATGAATCTATGGAGCACGTTGGCTTCCCTATAGAAGAAAGCATGTAGAATACATTGATTTAATTTAAATGTAATTTAATGATTTAATAAAAAATTATAAATTTTTTTTATTATTTATGACACAATCAAATAATTTTTTAGGTTTAGATTTATCTCACATAGATCAATAAATATATCTATAAGCTTTCCACATAATTCAACTCTATTATATCCTTGTCAAACAATTCAAAACTTCTACATCACTTAAAATTGCTTTGGTCCTCGGATTATAGAAAGGTTATGGTTGAGACTTTGTACAGCAGGTCTTGAATTCGAGTCAGGTCGTGTATATCTTGTAAAAGCTTGAGATAGCCGGGATTTTACTCGCTTACTGGATTCACAGAGTATGTTTTTCAAAGGATAAGGTTTCTTCGAATCCAAAAACAAAAGCTATGGTTGAGACCGATTTCTAGGAGGCCATTAGGGCAAGTTTTGGATGTTTCTAATGTATATGCTATCACTAAGGGCATTATATGCTTCTTAAACAAGAATGGGAGTGTCGAGTTTCTCATATTTTAAATGAATGTAATGATACAGTGATATATATACAGAGCCGTTTGGGCTAGCTAGAAATCCTAGCTATGAAATGACCAGCAAAATGTATAGGAGTTTTGGATGTCTCGTGCAGAGTAAGATAGAAGGCAATGCACTCAAAGGCATTACATGGGTAGAAGAGAAACGCGAGAGGAGGAGAAAAGGTGGCCCAGAAACCCAAGCCAAGAAAGACGAGGGAATAAACAGAGAATAAGTTGACGAAGATACACATAACTTTATTACAACACCCTAAATACTATTAAATACTATTAGAAATATCTTTAATATCCTGGAAAACCACCGCACTTGTCGTTCAGGAATGACAGGCGACTTACCCACACCCTTCGGGCTTCGGCAACCCATGGAAAACTCAATTTTTGTCCAAAGTTTTTTTCTCAATTTCATCTGAACAAAAACAGTTTGTGCATCTTTGAGCAATTTAAGAGCTTAGGATTAGGAGAAGTGATCAGTTTGGGCATTCTTCTTATCGAGGCCTGAAAGCAATTCTAGAGGGTGATTTTATGCGTGTTGCTTTTGCTAAAACTAGTTTTTTTGTGTGCGATGTCACGAAATAGTTTTAAAAATCTATTTTTATTTATTTACGTTGCAATTAAAATATATATTTGTAAGAAAGAGAACAACTTAAATTATAGAGAAAAAATAAATTTTATTAGGTGAAATTTCCTTTTCACATTACATAAAATATATTTTGTTAAAGGCAGTTAAGTTATGCAACATAAATATATTTTGCTAGAACTACTTTTTTTCTACATGATGTCACGTGATAGTTTTAAATTTTTAGTTTTATTTAGTTGTGTGGAAATTAAAATAGATATTTGTAAGAAATAAAACGACTTAAATTAGTGAGAAAAAATATATTTTATCATGTGAACTTTCCTTTTCTTATTTGATTATTTTTTTTGACAAAATACTTTTTCTTAATAAAATTAAAGATACTTAAAATAAATTATTGTAAAAAATTCAATCATTTTAATTAAGGATCTCTTCAATAAAAACACCATTTCCTTACTTGCACATTACTTTTTTATTTTTGAGAAAACATGTTTTTTTTATTTATAAAAAAGCATATTATAATCTGAAAAGCAAAAAAAAATCAAGACTCGACAATTCTTTGCAATAGAAGGAAATAAATAAAATATTAATTAATCTAAGCAATTATGTAGAAATATTATAACAAAAACAACAAAAAAGATATTTTGTTATTATTTAATATTCATGAGCATATTTGTTTTTAAATTTTTTTATATTAGGTTTATATATAATAATTTACAAAGTAATTGTTAAAACTACCATTACAAGTTATAACATTATCTTAAAACTACGGTGAATTTAGATAATTTTTTAAATAATTTTTTACATTGAATTTTATTTTAAAATAAAAAATATAAACTAAAAACACAGATGAGAACGTAAAAAGAAGACAAATATCTCGGCCTAAAAGGATGGGCCAGCATGCCTGTAAAAAAACAAAAAGCCTCTGCATGCAAGGCTAACAAGGCTAGGTCATGCATGCCTGAAATTTGTTTTTTAAACTTTAAAAACCTATATTTTAAACTTATTTTTACTTGTAAATTCTTAAAAAGCCATATAGAAACCATTAAATATATTCTAATTCAAAAACTCTTTCTAGTCGGTTTAAATATAAAAAATTAAATTCAGTAAAAATAACTTTCCCAAGTATCAATCTAGTTTTTTGGGCAAGGTAAAAAAATTTAAATTATTTCAATGAAACTTCTCTTCACAAAACGAACTGATAAACACTAAAATTAATTTTTTTTAATGGTTGAAATATGTTGGTAGACTCTTTTTTCTCTCCTTTTATTTTTGTATTGTTTTTTTTCTTATCTCTCAACACTTCAGCACTAAAACATGAAAAAAAAATCAAAACATAAAATCTTAAAACTAAGGATAAATTATGTGTAAATTGAGATGCAAGAACCAGTGTTTTTTTATTTTTTTTGTCTTTTGAACAATATACTTTCTTTCCCTTTCTTGTTTGATTCCTTTTCTTTTAATTTTCTTAATTAGTTTATAATTGAATGTTAGAATATTCTCAAACATTTTGCATATGGAAGAGCATATGAAAAAAAAAATCTCGATAAATAAAACACTTTCAACATAACAAAAAAAACAAATAAAATTTGATGGTTAAAATAAAAGGAAAACAGTGACATCGACAGAGGTAAGGGAACAATATTCCATGAATGAAGTGCCTTTTGTCTTGGTTTATACTGTAATCGTTGTTGTAACTTGTAATGTACGTTTTCTGTTTATGTCCTAAATATAAAACAAATCCAGTTTTTAATGGAGTCGGGTTGCAGTTAATTGTTTTTCTTTCTTTAAAAAAAAAATAATCAAGCAAGTACATTTATAGAAAACGTGGGGTTAAGGAAATGTTTGGAAATACGGTCTAATTTTTTATTAAAAATTAATTTTTTTTAAAATTTTAAATTGTTTTAATATATAAATCTTTAAAATAATTTTAAAAAAATAAAAACATATTACTTTAATATATTTTTAAATATAAAACACTTTAAACGATAACTATCACAATCACCAAATATCCTTCCAAATCTAGCCAGGAAACCAATCAAATTATACCATATTTTATTATTTACTCTTATTTAAATTTTCACCAAGCGGACACATGGGCGTGGGTCTCCCCGCTTGGAAGTCATAGTTTCTTCTCTCTTCTTTAAACTTCAAATTGAAAGGGCAACAAGAAAGAAGCTTCCTTAAGAAACATCCTCTTCCATTAAAGAAGAAGAAGAAGAAGAGGCTTTCATTAGTAAAGTTATTGTCTTGGTTGAATTGTCTTTGAGAGAGATCTTGGAACACCATGGCTTCTCAGGAGCACTTGGACAAGATGCAGTTACGACAGAACTATAGAAATCTCTGGCACACTGATTTAATGGGCACCGTTCAAGCTGATGCCCCATGTAAGAAATTAGTATTTTTGCAATCTTATTTTGTAAAAAGTTGTGACCTTTGTGTTAAGTTTTTGGGGGTCTGATGCTGATTTTTTGTTTTTTTTCTAATGCTCAGATTGCTGCTTGGCTCTTTGGTGGTGAGTGCTCCTTGATCTAATTATTTATTTGCTTTGAAATGTAGATCTGCTTGTTTTTTCATTTACACTCCTTTAAGTTTCGTAGGGTTTTTGTGGTTTCTTGACTTGGTATAATATGGCATTGATTCTGATTCAGTGCCATTGCTTTTGTTCAAAATTGGGTGATTTTGATCCTTTGGCAGGATAGCTTTATGTGCTTTAGTTCTACTGTTTTTTTCCTAGTTGTGATCTTCTTTAAGTCTGCAATTTATATCTTCTTTTTCACTCTTTAGAGTTTTTTCACTGTATTGAAGTATTAAATTTACTCTTATACTCATTCTCCTGTGTTAACTCAAGTTATTATTCCCATTTCCGAGATATTTTCAGATTTTAATAAATCGACATGGATTGCTTGGAATTTGATTGTCCACATCGTATCATTTTAACTGCTTTTGATTGAATGGTGCTTGCGAAATACATGCTCTCGTTAGATGGTGCCTTCCACCCATGTCCAGGAATTGTAGTTTCAAACAATTTAGTTCTGCGAGGCTTCATTTCAATCAATCCAAAAGTTGCTATGCCTCTCACTTTGATTCATACCCACATTCTGTTGTCCTTTTATTGTCGTCTTGGTTTTATTTCATGTCCCAGAGATTCTTTTTTCATGGACATATGCATTGATCTATCCATGCTATGAATGCTCTGATATCTTATGCTCCTTTTCCTTGTCTTCTCACGCATCTATATTACATGTATGTCTTTTGTGGCCTATGCTTGCCATATGCTTTACAACGATTCTTAGTGGGAGAATTCTCATCAGGACATGGGAAGGAAGAGGGGGGCAAAAATGTTAGGTGGGTTAGGTGAGAGGGATTTGTTGTAGCGTTGTTAGATAGCACAAGTTCATGAGGTGGGCAGAATTGCAGGTCTTTTTATAGAGTTCTTTCTTAACATGTTCTGGCTCTATACTTTATCAGTTCATTGGATTGTTTGCCTAAAAATATTATAGTCTTTGGCTGTACCTATGTGAGATGTTATTTTACCATAGAAAAATTTCTTGAAATTCAATAATTAGCATCAAAATAGATTTTCAAGATTGAAATGTCAACAATAACATTTTTTGGTCTGTTCTATTGTGTCCCCTCAAAATTGTTGCATGAAATTCACTTCCTCCCCTGATTGAAGAAAAGCAAATTGATTGTTTCAAAATATTTTTTTTAGATATGAAGCTTGAAAAGGTATTCTATTCCAGATTGCTGCTTATGTTTCTTGTAACATATAGGTCTGTGAGGTGATTGAGTACTGTTGAAACATTGGTTTATTATTATTTTGGATGACAATTTCACCTAATCTAGTGGATATTCGGTGTCACCTGATCAGTCCGGTTTGATCCAAGTCAGATTAAATCCAACCTAATTTGATCGGATTCGAAGTTGGGGGCTGGTGAGGGCTTCACCCAACCGGGGCCTAGACCCGACCTTACCTAGTTTGTTTACTGTTTTTTTTTATAAAAAACATATAGTTTTTTTAAAAATTATTTTAAATTTCAATGTAATGCATGGAATATTATTTTTATGGAGGATTTTAATGATTGTATTTATGGATTTGAAGTTTAAACTATATTTGATGGTTTTATGATTCATGGATTTTATCTTTAAAAAATTGATTTAAAAAAAAATGGATCGACTTGGGTCGAGTATCTGCTAGGTGGAAAATTTTCCTCTTGACCTTATCCGATCTGGTTAGAGTCGGAGTTGGGTGATAGATGTTCTGATTCAGAGATGGGTGGGGCAAAATCAGACTCATCAATCCATTGCCACCCCTCAAATTGCACATTCAATTCTGATGTAATTTTTTTACTTGTTTTTGTACTCTTTTAAAAGTGCTGTTCTTGGTAGCACCTTTTTCATTCATGATATATTTATGAATTGTAATGTTGTCATATTATGCACACATTTTCACCTTTAAATAATTTCTGGATTTTCTTAAATCACAATGCAGCTAATTCTCCTCCATTCTTTTGTAGTGGGCCATGTGTATCATACTTGCTCCGCAAACGAGCACTTTACAATGACATGTCAAGGTAATCGATGCTTTTGATTCTCATACAATGTTTAAGAGAGATTGTTATATTCTTGTTTAAATGATCTGCCATCTTGTTGGTCACAGGTACGTTTGTTGTGCTGGTTACATGCCTTGTAGTGGCAGGTGTGGTGAAAGTCGGTGCCCTGAACTTTGTCTTGCCACAGAGGTAGGGAGTAGTTTGTTTTTAAGAGAGATTGTTATGTTCTGTTTATATCGAAATAGGACTTGGACTCATCTCTAGAAGTTTTATAGCAGAACGCAGTACTGAATGTTACAGGCTATTTTTTTTTTCTGAACTTAGCTAGCATACGGTAGCATGCTAGATTCATTTCCTCGTGACATCTGGGGTGATTTCAGATTAAGATGTACATCAATTGTATAGGTATACCCCCAATATATGGGTATCTTTCATCTAAAGTTCTTTTGTTGATTCCTGACAGACAGAAAAATGTTTATCTTCCTCCATTTAGTTTGGTCAAATTACTGTAGAACATGCTTCCTCATGGATAGGAACTCTAGATGGTTCCTGACATGCTTTTATACTCACAACAGTGGGACATATTTTATCGTAAAACTGCCAGATATTGTATTGAAATTATCTACAAAGAAAGTGGAACATCAGTTTTAGTTGGTTTTATGGTTTTAAATAGTAACATACGTTATGCCTGCCATTAAAACACATTCCTGTAGTTATTTTATTACTGACCCCAGTTTGTTTTGAATTCCCAGGTATTCCTTTGCTTTGGAAATTCAGTGGCCTCTACTCGCTTTATGTTGCAGGATGAATTCAACATTCAAACTACAAGATGTGATAATTGCATTATTGTATGCTCGTGCTCGTCCCTATCTCGATCTCAAATAAGCACACATAATATCTTTGCTTATCTGCAGTTGTTTAAACATGTTGCCTGTTCCTATTCAGGGTTTTATGTTCTGCCTCCAACAAATTGCATGCATATTTTCTATAGTTGCAATGATTGTTGGAAGTGAAGAAATTCAAGAGGCTTCCCAGTTGCTATCTTGTTTGGCTGATATGGTGTACTGCACGTAAGTATTTACACCCATATCGTAATATTGAATGCGTTCAACCCAATTGGCTTACAACTTTCTCACTGATTCTGCTGTTTCATCCTTTTCCCCTCTGGCCAGGGTTTGTGCTTGTATGCAGGTATGTTGTTGATCCACAAAACACCTCATAAAATACTGATTTTTTGAATGACGTCAAATCAACTATGCTAACTGGGTAAGTTTTTCAGACACAACACAAGATTGAAATGGACAAAAGAGACGGCATGTTTGGGCCACAACCGGTGATGGCAGTGCCCCCTGTTCAGCAGATGTCACGCATTGATCAGCCAATTCCTCCCTCAGTTGGATATGCACCTCAAACATACGGACAGCCCTATGGACAACCCTATGGTTATCCACCGCAGCCCCACCAAGGCTACCCCGTAGCAGGTTATCCTCCATCTAACTACCCACCCCCTGCTTATCCACCATCTGGCTATCCAAAGTGATCTTTTCACTGTGATAAATGTTGTCGTGCAATCTCAGACAAACATTTCATTGTGGCTAGTATTGGTTTGGAGGTGATGAAAAGTTCGAACCTCTGAGTTGTGTCTGGGAAACAAATATCTTTTATTATATATTAATTAATATATAATATAACTTTTAATGAATATGAGAACGATTGTTATAATCATTCCATATATGACCAAACTCATATTTGTTATTGTTCTTCGTGCACCGTGTTAGCACCATCCTAGTTGGAAAATTCCAATCTTTATTTATCATGTTCCTGCACCAAAAATGGCAATGAGAAAGGGAATATGAGCAAATTTAAGTTAGTACCAAAGCCTTCCAAGACGTGTGAGAAAATTTCAATATTTTGATTCGTAGCAGAAAATTAATAAGATATATATCTTATTAATTTCAATGTATATATTTTCCAACATGATTGATTAAATGTTAAAGTAATTATCCAAAACTTTTTGTTCATTTGGGAATAAAAAATCTTGTAATCTATACCAAACTTTAAGGTTAATTTGTGTGAATGGAAAACACTATTTATAACTTTTTATTGAGTTTGAGGAGAGCCTGCGGTTTCATTTGATCGATCTTGTTCGATTAATTTGAGAGAAAAAGTGAGTTATCAATTTGTATATATGACATTTTGAGAGAGAGTGGAGAAATTGGTTGATATTTGATCTTCTCTTCTCAATTTGTAAAAATATTGTATTTAAACAAAAAATTCATATTATTTTTTTCTATTTTTCTTGTTAAAATAAAGTAATACTACCGAACACATTCTTAAATCTCTTTGAGATTTTTCTCTTCCTCCAAGCTCACACCAAATATAAATAAATGAGGTAAATAGTTTCAAGGCAAATGCTCGCCCCCTTCACCCTCCTACTAAATATGCTCTTATTAAAATAATATGAATACATATAAAAAATATATTAAATTTTCAAAAATATTTTTAAAATGAAAAATCAAACGGACTTTTCATTTTAATTTTCAAAAAAGAAAGAGGTATGTTAGGCTTATAAATATGTTTTGAGTTGTCTCCTCTGTAATCTTAACATCTCATTTCCATTTAAACATCATTTTTAAATCATATAAACGAAGGTAGGTGTAGTCTCATAATTCAAGTTTGTTTGTTTTTGTGTTTTTAAAGTATTTAAAAAAATAATTAAAATTTTTTTATTTTTTATTTATTTTATAATATTTTTTATAATTTTAAATTATTTTAATATATTGATATTAAAAATAAATTTAAAAAATAATAATAAAAATTTATTTCTACATATTTTTAAATAAAAAAATATTTTAAAAAACAACCCCTAAATTTATAAACATCATGAATGGATATCACGCAAAGATACGGTCTCTTTAGTCACTTCACACAAAAATTTATAACTTAGGATTCAACTAATCAATAATATTCCATCATTAATTAATATAAAACTAATTTCCCAACAGTTTTTAATTAACTCTTAGTAACTTCTGATTCAACTAATTAATCAACAATATATACTCCATCACTGATTAATTTAAAACTAATTATTCAACAATCATTAACTAATTCTTAGAAACTTCGATTGGATGTCTAGTTGATTTAAAAATCTATTGGAACCTAGAGAAACTAGCAAGCTAAATATGTAATAATGTGCCACTGTCTGAGGTTAAAACTTTCTTTTATAATTAAAAAATTCATAATAGTATTGGTATTTGATGTTGTATCGATCGGCAAGAAAATATATACAAGTTCTTTAAAAATTCTCTCTCTTATCTTTCACAAGGAGATCCACTATGAATTGCACAAGGAATAAGAACTCCCTCCTGCTGCTCTTGAACATTACAAGTTATGTCATAAATCTGCAGTTATTTATCCCAACACTTGGACAGTAAAAGTCCCAAAAACAATTGTTAGAAATTAACCAATGCACAGTACAATTCTTCAAGACTTTAGCTGGGAAGGCTCCTTGGAGCTTTTGAGAGGGTTTCTCAAATGGCCTCGTTAAAAAGAGGATAAGAAAGAAAAGAAACAAAGGTAAAGAGAGACAAAAGGAAAGAAAAGAAGAAAGCAACTGCTCACCGGAAATATCCTAGGAAAAGAAAAATGCTGAAAAGGATCCTTAAAACATGGTTTGAAAAGGTTCCTTAAGGCACACATAATCATTTTCATGCTTATATATGTTCTATTAGGGATTGGACAAGATCAAGATATATATATATATATATATATATATATATATATATATATATATATATATATACGGTGTGCTTAAACGCACACTCACTTGGTTGGTCTGTGAAGGTGACTCTAAACTTTCCTTTCAAGAAATGTAAAGCGAAAGACAGTAAGATACAGTGATAATTGATGCCCATATCTAGCTAGTCCTAATTACAGTGGCTAGATCTTTGAAGCTTAAGACTCCAAATCCAATGCAAATGCAGTGAACAACAAAAATAATATTAACGTCTAGTTCTACCCTCTATTTTGTCTACTTGTAGCAGAAATCAATAATGCAGCATCCAAGACTTGGTTTTTTATGGTTGAAAGACCTAGCTGATACGCAAAAAAGAAACCAAAACATGAGAACAAACATTTCCACATCCACGCATAATAATACCCTTGATATGTACAGAATGTCATGAATTACCTGCCCAATGAACCAAGATTGATAGAAAGAAGACATCACATTACCACAAGAAAAAAAATTAAAAGAGAACGCAAACCTCTACGGCGGCCGGTTAACATAGCTAGTGGTGGAAGTCTGCACTTGAAATGTGTGGTCAGGATACACATCTCAATCGGAATACAAATTAAAAGCAGTTGTTAATTAGAGACCATATCTATTATAAGAAGGAATAAGTAAATGAAAACATATGGAGGAAAGCATGGGACTGCCAATATTGAAGCTCGTCAGCCCATAGATAGGGAAATTAACAAAATCTATTTGTACAGAAAACCTAATTCTAACACCTGGATTTTCTCTCTGTTTTTTGTTTTTTTTATACCCAACAACTTTTGTATATTTACAAACCATACCCACCTCAACCCCCCTCCACCCCAGAAAAAAAGAGGCAAAACAGAAAGGAAAAAAATAAATCCCTGTTCCCTATCTTTTCTTCTTAAAATAAAATCTACTACAAGCCAGGGATTTGTGAATACTCCCCATAAAAATCAGTAATAGCAGAAGCAGCCCATAGCCTTTCATTGAAACTCTCTTGCATATCATCGGGAATAACGTGTGTCCTACAAAGCGGACAAGTTATCTGATCATACCCCATCCAACGGTCCAAACAGCATTTGTGGAATATATGGCGACAGTTTGCAAGCCGTCTGATCTCGTCGGACTCTTCAAACTCGTACAGACAAACAGCACAGCTATCAGCAGAAGGATCAACAAGCTCCGAAAACTTGACAACAGGAAGGATCTCGCGTATCAGAAGGGCAGAAACAGAGTGACTGTGAAAGTCAGGGACACGAAATGGGGGGGTATTCTCAGTTGAAGAAGAGGAAGAAATGCCCGGTTCAAGAAAGTCAGGGAGACCTATGCAGTGAAAGAGAGTGTTTATCAGTTTTCTAATGAAACCCAGGAAAGAAAGTGTGTGGAGGAGGAGTTTTGGGAGAACTATTTCTGAATAGCCTACAGGAAAACCCATGCTGCTCTACTTGTGTTTCTTCTTATGTCACAGAGAGAGAGAGAGAGAGAGAGAGAGTTTGTGTTAGATAAAGAGAGATGTGGAGGGAGAGGAAGCTGCTGGGTTTTATATATAGGAGTTCATGTGTGACTTTAGATTTTACTATAGGTACATACACATATAATTAAGTAATAAGAAATTATTTCACTTGTGTCTTATCCTCGGGTCTTTGTAAAGGTTAGAGTTTGGTGCAATGTAAATGGGAAATGTCAGGATAGCTAGCCGTGTTTGTCGCCATTGCTCTTTCGTTGTTAACCTCGCACACATCTCTTTTGGGATTTATCGATATGTGCAAGCCATGAACATTGCACAATTAGAAGGGGCATTAGCTACACACACTACACTATTCCGTCAACGAGAGGTAAAAATATTCCACGATATTGCTTGAGTATTGATGCAGCATTCAAGATCTTCCACCACAGTTTTTTTTTTTTGAAAAAACAAAATAAGAGCAAATATTAAGGTCAGAAGATTTCCTCCATAAACCTCGATGAAAGAAAACTCCAATTAATATTAAGTTTACAGTTTATCAATTGACGCACGGAATGGTTTTGATTAATTTGGGAATATTAAATTAATTAATGACCGTATGGAATTTGCGGTAATTAATCTAAGGATATGCATGACGTGGTGATTAGGATCATATATATATATATATATATATATATATATATATATATACTCCCACGATGATTGTCATCATAATCCAAAAACGCACTAAGAAACTTGTAATTTGAATAAATAAGCATTTCACCAACAAATTTAGGACCCACATTTGAAATTGTTGAAAAGTAATGGCTAATGGTTCCATCCAATGTCTAACCTTCGTTGACAATTACATTTCACCTTGATAAGATTAACTAATTCAACTCTTGGATGGATTAGGGCGGAGGAAAATTCATCAGGAATCTTCAATAATCAAGTAATGGGCCAAAACGGGAGGAGTGAGACACACATTGATATGAAATTTTCTAGATGATGTGATAACGGTTGTTTTTTAAATAATTTTCTGTGCTGAAATACATGTTAATGATTTTTTTTTTAAAAAAAAAATTATTTTTGATATCAGTATATTAAAACAATCTAAAATATATAAATTATATTAAATTTTAATAAAAAAATTTAATTTTTTAAAAATACGGTTTGCACCGTATTTTTAAAGTGGACAATAGCTCCACCAATGGTACATAAAACAAACTAGATATGCATTAAAGGAACACCAAATCAAGTGGAAATATCAAGTAGTCATGGCGCCTTGTGGGGGTCATATTTGGTGCCCTAAACGCATCATGGTGTCATTGTCCCCTTCTTGGATGGGTTCACCACCATTAACACTAGATGGCCTTGTTTGGCCTTGTTTGGATTGATTTGACTCAAATTTTGATACATTCATCTCTCTTTTGCGCTATTATTTAGATTAAGAATATGTTTCACACATTGCGCGGTCCAATTATATTTTTAATAAATAAATAATTTTTTTTAGTTTTAAATTAATTTTGTATGTTTTTAAATTATTTAAATGTGCTAAAGTTAAAAATAAAAAAATTATTCTAATACATTTTTAAATAAAAAATATTTTAAAATTAACTTCCATCACACTATAAACATGCTCTAAATCTTTTTCAAGACATTACTCCATACAATTACTTACTAGAGTCTGACTTTGTGATAACGATTATTTTTCAAAGTGTTTTTTTTTGGAAATACATTAAAAAATATTTTTTATTTTTAAAATGTATTTTTGATATTAGAAAATCAAAAAAATCTAAAAGATTAAAAAAAATTAATTTTTTTTAATAAAAATAACCTTTAACAAAAAAAGGACTTCTTGAAAGTAGTATATTTGACGTTCAAGTAAAAGATATTATCGACCTCCATGTTAACCACATATTAATGAGTGGAGAATAATTTCATCTTGGATAGAAAGGTTGAATCCTAGCTAGCTAGCTAGCTAGGGCTTTCATTACCATAACTAAAAGTAAAACCATAATTTCAATGCATTGTGGATCGACTTTTAAGCATGTAGATAACCTAAGCTCCTTCTTTTTCAGCAGAACCCCTTATTTATGTAATGAGATTTCGATGAAACAACATTGTCGCCGTAATGAATGGCTAGCTTGCATTTATATGGAAAAACTCTTCAAAGGGCACCTGTCCCTTTGCCGGATTTGAGATTTTTATTTGAAATATTCAAGTTTGAATTTCAGGAAAAAGAAGAAGAAGAAAAGATGGATTTCAATACACTCTCTCTCTATTTTATTTATTTATATATATATATTATGTAATTCAAAATCTTCTACATCAATTATGATTACAAGGAAGTTAGTATGATTACCTTAAGTTGCACCAGTAATTAAAATAATTAGATAGTTGTGGGCTCACAATCAGGAAAATAAAACCACCCGAGAACCACATGAGTTGTCTCTTACATAGTTGTGGGCACTCCATGTGATTCCATGCCCTGAGATTTCAGTCTTGAATCTCTTTCCAAACCAAAGCCCCCGTTTTTTACATGATAAATAAACTTTCATATATAAATTTTAGTTGAGATGAATTGGACCGCTCTAATATCTGTACATAAATGCAACGGACAATGAACAGCCAATACTCAACAGATCAGTGCCACTCCCATTTTCAGATGAGTGGTTTTCAACTGCAAAGCAAGGGAGGGATTGAGACTCGAGAGGAGGTGAGCGGAGTGAGTGAGGGAGGTGGCGGGGAGTGGTGGACTGTGGAAGAGAGATCCGGCCAGCTAGCCAAGCAAGATGGGTTAATTAAGGGATGGCCATTTGTGGGTAGCTAGGCGCTCCTGCCCACCATGCACTGTAGCCAAATTAAGTTGGCTCTGACACATGTCCAATACAGCCACGACACTTGTGGACCCACTCAATAAAACCATCCCATTTACACCACCTCACCCACCTCCCAGACCATTTGGAAAGGGAGCTATAACTTGTCACCACCACCTTTGTCTCATCTCTTGTTTTATATTCACGCCGTGGAGTCCCAATCTGAATCACACTTGTTTTTCTCTTGTTTGTTTATGTGCTATCATAGACATGCTGTCTAGCCCACATCATGCACACTGTATAATTAAAATCTCTTATTAACGTTTCTGTTCAGTTTACTAATTACTCAGTACCCATTAATTAATCAGATACCATATGCATGATTATCAGAAAATAATCCTACACATAATTTAATGAGAAAAAAAGACCGCTAGTCGTTCAGCATGATGGTATATTCTTTCTCTTTTTTTCAAACAGGAGAGGAAAAACTACTATTCAAATATAAGGAATTAAAGAGAAAGAAAATGGGTTGAAGTTGACTGGTGCTATAGAAATGGCTTTGTCTATTAGACGCCATCAAGCATCGATCACCCACTTTGCAGAAAGCGAACAGCAAGTTCATGCGCCAGTAGAAATATTTCATTTCATGTTCTTAACCCTCCAGGGTAATACTCTACCTTTATTAATAGAAAGCATGGTTTGTACGCAATTATTTCCAGGTCTTAATCAGAGACTGCGCCCTGCATTAAGGCGTAAGAATCACGGCTGCAGTCCTCAAGCATAGCTAAAGATCGATCAAATTCCATGCAGCTTAGCCTGTTAGAAACTGTCATTGCCAACTAAAAAACAATGGCGTCGAGAGTTCTAATTAAGTAACATACACAGAATCAGAATGTTAATTAACAACTTAATTGTATTGTAAAGCTGATGTTGGATGGTCATATGGGCCATGCTTAAATTGACCCGCGAGAGCATAAACTGATCATTTGTTGATATTGACTGACGAGCACATGGTCTTTGTCCTCTCTGTCTTTTTCCTTCGTTTTAGGAAATTGAATAAATTACCGATGTTTAAATACGCTGCACATATCTCACTATTCAAATCATGCCTGCCTCTCCTACAATATCTTCCTAACCTAACTTCTCGTTCGTAAGAAAAAATATTGCCCTAAATTAATTATATATATATATATATATATATATATATATATATATATAAACAATAAATTGCATTAGTTTCTTGATATAGGCGTGTTTTCATACCAAACAAGCTAATATAGAAAGCTAATTATATAGAAAACCAAGAATCTAGGCGTGTTTTCATACCAAACAAGCTAATATAGAAAGCTAATTATATAGAAAACCAAGAATCTAATAATCATAAAATTAATTCTAAATCCCTATATAAAAAATAAAAAAAAATCATAAGTGAAGAATTTAAATATTATGTGTCCAACTTGTTTAAAAACTTTAAAAACACTGAACTATGAATTGTTCTAATGAAAATATCAGCGAATTGATCCTTCAATTTTGATGTTAGACAACTCTATAATATTTTTTTATCCAATTTCATTTTAGTTAAGAACTTATTTTCATTTACATGTTTCATACAATTATATTAATTGAATTAGATTATTGATAATATCACATGTTATTTTACTATCACAATATAACCGAATCAATTTTGTGTATCATATGGTTGCATGATGACATGCTAATTTCTGGTAGAAGATCTAAGATATATTTTTTTAAAACACAAATATTTTTTTATGATATTAAGACTTTTTAGTTTCAAAAAAAATACTTCAAGGAACCTAGATCTTTCATTACAAATTGTTTGGCCATGTAATCTTACAGGGGTTTGCTTTTTCCATAACCATCATATCATCATCTATATATAGAATGAGTATTGTAATTATACCTTTATGCTTCTTTAGAAACAATGTATGATTTGAATTACTCTAATTGTGGTAAAAGGTACTCTAATTGTGGTAAAAGGTCATCGTAGATCTTGTGAACCTTCCAAAACATGCTATTAGATTTCAATCCATACAATAACTTTTTTCAACTTGCATTCTATCTAATTACTTTAGTATGATGATATGGTCATTTTTTTATTAACTTTGACACTAAATCAGGAACATCCTCAATAATCAATGGATTTTGTAAATTAAATTTGGTTCTTATTGTTTTAATTGTTATTTGTTATGTTTTGAATCTTTTTTTCTTAATTGAATTTGTTTTTCAATTTCATCTCTCAACATTTTATTTCATCTTATATTTATGTTAAATTTCATCCTCATTTTTTTATTGTAATTTTTTTGTGTAGGATCCTTTTTTATTGAGATTTTCTTTTTTAATTTTATCCCTCGGTATTTTTTTTATCGGGATTTTAGCTTCATGATTTTTTTTGGATTTGCTTTCGGGTTAGAACAATTTTTTTTGTTTGATTTATCTATTGTCGTTGCCTTTTTTATTATATTACTAAATTAATTGTACTTATTGGATCTACGCTTGAGTATTAGATTTTCCTTGTTTTTTAAAAAATATTATCATTCTATGAGCTCTTTTTTTAGTAAAAAAAAGCTTGGTCCAGCAAGTGATATAGCGCGAATCACCAATCTAGTCTATAGTATTGTTAATCTTCTTTTGCTTGTGGACATGATAGCAATGGAGATAGAAAAGAAGATGGGATATAGCATCCACATCTTCAATCTGCAACACGATGCAGGGAATAAATACATGAATATTTTCTTTACCTTTTACTTATTATGGGGGAAAAAACAAGGATTTTAAAGGAATTACATTTTTTTTTCCCGGACAAAACACCATTTAACCTTAAATCAAATAATGAAAAAGTTGTCTAGACAAAAAGAAAAGAAAGAGGGAAGCCACAAAGTTTTCGGTAGAATATGCTGTGTTCATACGTGCCTTGCATACACGAAGAAGAATCCCTACACATAGAATGGTCCACGGAACAATTTGATCTATATATGGCTAAAAGAAAGAAAGAAAAAAAGTGTATTTCTCCTAATGAAATGGTCATGGGTTAGTCTTCAAGCTGGCTCTCCACCGTCCTTGATTTGCATAGTTTTACTTGGCCACCATAGGGGTTAGGGCTCCCAAAGTAACATGGCTAGGGAAACATAAAGCACCGAGGCATGCAGAATTGGACAGCTTGGCGTTGCAGAATTACTCAGAGATGAGCTAGCGTAATCCTCTTTTTAAACAACTTGCCCGAGTATATGGTCATTAATTACAATACTTGGCAGATATAGCTGCACACAGGAGAATAATTAATTAAAAAGGGTTTTACAGCTAATTGATGACAGGAAACAACCGATGCAAGTATCTACTGTCTGTGATGTCTCCCTTAGTGTCTCGAAAAACAACGTGACTTCTAGACATGCTCTTAGCTTTGCAGAGTTAACTTAGCTATAATTGGCTGCACTTACTGTACACCCACGTTTTGTTTGTGGCAGGAATTGTGGAATATTTTGGAGAAAGGACCTCTTTTTGCGATAAAATTAAACAGCAATGATTAATAAAGTGACAATCATTTTGTTAATCTCTCTATCTTTCCCCCCTGTGTTCTTTCTTTAGTTCCCTCTCTCTACTAATGCTGAGACACCATCCGTACCATAGTGGCCGTTTGTACTCTTATTAATTTCGGCCATTATTTTGGCTACAATTCCCTACCTCGGTTGTCATTGTCCAGCTTGCTTGCTTGCTTGCTTGCTCAGATAGTTGTTCTTCTCTTCTGGGATTTAGATGTAAAAGAAGGAATTTCACAATTTCGAAATGTTTATGCTTTATCGTATGATCAGGAATATTACCCTTAAGTCCCAAAGTTCATGTTTTTTTTTGGTGGTTAAGTCCCAAGGCCACCATCCAATTCTCGAGAATATTACCCTTGATCGGACCGATGCCTTGTTTTTGTTGGGTAGACTGCAGACCATCGAGCTGTTTTGTTGCTGTAACCTTGCCGCTAATCTCTTGCTCCAGGTACGGTCTACCAAGTTAAATCTATTGCAAGAGCAATGTTTTGGGTTGGGACCCCTGAAGAGAAAAGGCCGAAGTGATCGATGGCAGATTTGAAGACTAAAACGACATCGGCCTGGACATAAGTCAGAATTGTGGGCCATCTTGTCATGTGGGATGTCTGTGGTTGGTTTTGTAGCTAACTCCTCCCCCTCTACCCAAAAAGTGCATGTAAATCTGGAAGTTTTTTTAAAAATATATTATTACAGTAATTTAAAAAAAATAATATATAGTTGTAACCTTACTTCAAACAATATATTTATGGGTTTTTTCAAGATTATTTGATGGGCTTTGAGGGAGAAAAAAAGAAGTTGGACTGAGTATTGATTCACTTGATCCAGCAAAATGAATACATACTTTTTTGTGTAACGAAGGGTCTTTTAATGTTTAAATAAGCAAAGCATGGAAATAAATGTAATCTATAGAAAAACACAGAAGAAATTTCTATTTAGTTGTGTGCTGTGATTTGTTGTTCAGTTATCGTCCATGAATATTTATATATCCTCGAGTCTCATGAATTTCTACCATGAAGAGTAAGATGAGCACACCTTCTAATAGAAATAATCATGGAGAATATTAACAGTGAGAGGTGGTTTAACCGGTCAAGTTTGGGGTTTGTGGTCCTTTTAAGGCTAATAAAAACTTACATAATCGTTAACTTGAGGGGCTGTTAAATTAGTCAATGTGCGTGCAAATTGGCCCGGACAATCATGTTAATAAAAAAAATTATGGAGAATATTGTTTTTATTATGAACAATGACGCAACTGTAAGATGATTTTTTATATTGACATTCATCTTGTAAAATTTTGAGAAGTTGCAAAATAATAAATTCAATTGGTGTCGTATTTATAACTTAGAAGACGAAGAATTCAGTTGGACAGTTGTTTATGTATAAACATCATTGAGCATGTCATGTTTGTTAACCAAAAAAAACAAGGAAGTAGCCGTTTCGGGCGAAAAGCAAAGGGTTCGATGGGCTTTCCAGTATTATTGGACTCTACTCCTCTGCTGGGCTTAGTTTCTTCTTACTATTGGACTCTCCTCTTCAGTTTTGCCTTTCTCCTCCCATTTTTGTTGCCTCCTGTTGATCAATTATGCGATTTTTTTTTTCTGACCGATTTGGGCTTTATTTTTTTATATATCTTTTATTTCTTTGTTGCTGGTTGGGCTTTCTTCTTCTTCTTCTTCTTCTTCTTCTTTTTTTTTTTTGACACTACCTTAAACAAATTAAGCCTCTGTTTGGAAGTATCGTCCAAGTAGAGGTTTGTAAAAATTCAGATTTTTTTTTAAAATTAATTTTTTATTATTTTAATATGCTAGAGGCAGAAATTAAAAAAATAAAAAATATTATTTTAATATGCTAGAGCCAAAAATTAAAAATATTTAAAATATTATTTTAATAAATTTCTAAATAAAAAACACTTTAAAAAACTATTACACTTCTAAATATTTCCTAAATGTCTCTCTATCAATGTGAAATCAGAGGTCCAGGAAAGTAAGGCCCAATCATCAAGTACACATCTTGACATTCAACAAGGTGAAAAAACTTTTATGCGGTGAGCGTGGATCGAACACGCGACCTTCAGATCTTCAGTCTGACGCTCTCCCAACTGAGCTATCCCCGCAGTTTGTACTATAAATTATATATTAAATTATATCGACAAACTGTCTTGGGACAAAAAAGATAAAAACTTCGATATTCTGTCTTGGATTAGGTGACGGCACACTATCTGGGAGGATTTTAAGGAAAAGGGAAGGGAATGGACCAGCAAATTTGACGGCGCAACTCTTTCGTGCAGGGAAGGAAAAGAAAATGAAGGGTTCTTTTTCTCCTAAATCCTAAAAAAAAAAAAATAATTTGAGTTGATCTGGAAAATCAAAGCTTGGAGATCAAAACAGAAATGAGGAAAGGCGGAAGTGTTCTTCTTTTATTACAATTACAAATACCAAAAAAAACAAACTTTACTATGGATGGCACTTTGATTTTTTTTTTTTTTAATCTTGATTCTTGAACTTTATTTATTTGCTATTTTATCCTTGCAATGAATGTTATTATCAATTATGTATGCAAAGTATATATGAGTATTTTGTTTGGAAGTCAGACATCAATTTTATAAAAAAAATAATTAATTTGTTAATGGGAAAAATTAAAAGAAAAGGAACCAGATTTTTTTAAAAAAAAATAGAGATTTCAATTTTTATTAATCAAGAGGCATGAAAAACTTAGTATTGATTCACTTGACATCATTTTTTTTCTCTCCAGACCATTCACCATTCTTCCACGATTAGTAGCATTGACTGGCATCCACTTCCCAGGTCAAGTGGCATCCTAGGAATACCTTTCTTTTCCCTATTTCATCTTCTTTTTCCTTTTATTTTTCATATGCTTTGCTTGCCCCTGAACCCAGCTTATGGCTTAAAAAATAAAATAAAAAAACCATGTAAAAATTTAAAACTCTTAAGAGGCGTTCTCCAACTTCACATATATTGTTGGACTTTTGGCTTGGATTTAAAGTTAGACGCCTATGGTTAGGCCTTCTAGTTGTGTGGAGATTTAAAAATAAAATAAATTAATCTATCAAACCAATTTAGAATAGACAACACATACTTTAAAACTAGGACGTTGATGGCCGATCAAAAAAAAATAATATAAAAAAATATTTATGTGATGATAGTATTTTTATATGAACAAAAAAATCAAGGATTCGGATCTTGAATAAGTTCAATAGGATCAATTAATTTAATATATAATTATTAAAAAAACCAATGATAATAAAAAAACTTAACTCGAGTCAACATGCTAAATTTATGGTTCGGTCATGAGATCGAGATAACCCTATACAAAATAAATTGAATAAACAATAAAGGTCAACTCTCAAGCAATCTAAATGATGAAAGAAGGAACTAAAAAAAAACTTGATTTAAAGAACATGTAAAAAAACTATAAGTCAACCTAGATTAACTTGACTAACTCGTAACCTATGATAACCTCATGGAAAAGAAAGCAAAAAAATCACGAAACTCAAGGCCCGATAATCTAATGTAAAATGAGAAAATTGAAAAAAAATAAATTTTAAAAAAATAATCTAAAAAAACAAGGTCAAATATTAGAGGGTAAAATTAAAAAACAAATCAATCAAGAAAAAAAATAAAAAAACAAAATAAATAGTAATAAAAAAATAAAAATCAAATTTGGTATAAAAAATAAAATAAATCAAGAAAATAATAAAAAATAATAATAATTAAAATATTGAGGATTAAATTAGATATAAAATTAAATAGAATCAAACGACAAGTGATAAAATTAAAAAAAAATAGCTTTAAAAAGCTTTAAAACAAAAATAAATAATAATAAAAATATAAAAACCAAAATTAATATAAATATAAATATAATATAAATTACAAATACAAAAGGAGAAGAAAAAAAGATTTGTGATAGTACTTCAACATTGTTATCAACTTTAATTCGTGTATAATTCCACCTAATATCTTTTTAATTTTATAATTGGACTACTCTCGTCATAATTTAGAATCATCTAGGATCTTCATGCTTGGTATCATTATTACCATATATATAATTAAATACATAAATTATCAATAATAATAATAATAAACTTGGAATAATTATAAATCTTATCCCTCTAGATTGTGCGCTACGGTATTATATATAAAACCTTCAAATACATAACATACATATAAAATATATATATTTTTATTTCTTGGGATTAATACATCAAACAACACAAAAGTATATTTTTAAAATTAAAACAGTAGTAGAAGTAAATTTAGTTTTTGATTGAAGTGTAAATTCTAGTGGTAAATGAACAGTAGTAGAAACTTTGATAAATATCAAGGGCGCATGCACACGGTTGCTATCCAGGTATGCTGCAGCCATGGTCAAAAATCCAAAAGGTGGAAAACATTAACAGGAGGAATTCGTCTGAATAGGACGTAGTGATGTTTCAACATCAGATTTTCTTAATTTCATACTTAGGCATGCGCAGTGTTTCTCTTGCCTTGTCAAAAACGTTGGGCCAAAGGCCCAAGTACTGTCTCAAAATTAAGAAAAAGAGAGAGAGACGCCTGGACATCAAGCTTTCCAGGCTAGCTACAGACGATGAGGACTGCAGCTTCATGCCCCGAGATTTCCGTTAGTCATTGGTCCAAACAGGCTGGAGAGCTTCTGGCAGAACCGAAACCTACCGGCCAAAAGCAAACAAAAATTAAGAAAACTCAAGGAGAGGCAACATGCTTGCCACGCTGTTGCTCATAATTATAGCGACGGGGATAAAGCAATGGAAGAAGTATTCCATCAGAAACATCCACAGCAAGAATAAATGCAGCCCTCATCGTCTGTTGAAGACCTACTTAATTCAGGTTTATGTTTGGCCTTGCTTGTGACATGAATTCCTGTGTTCTCCTGTCTACTTGGTTTATGAAGATCGATTATGTGAGCCTGGGATATTGGAACCACTGCTTGGCATTTGAGATTATTATATTAAAATCCAATGATGATGATTGTGTTTTCATGTTGAAACCAGAAGGTAAAAGAGGAACTTCATTTTTTCTTCTTCTTCCTCGCACATTTAAAAGCAACGAAAGTGGCATTCCATCAAAAACATTCGCAGCAAGAACATAAGTGCCTGTATACCAATTTTTACCAAAACTGTGGCAGTCTGATAAAACACAAATATTCACAATCTGCAAGAACAAGGAGACGGGTTTGATTGTGCAACCGTTTGTAAAAGAGATTGAAATTCTTGATGACGAATTCGATCATCATGGCTGATGATTGCGGTCTAATATTGTCCATCATTTTCCTTCAAAAGGATGCAACGTTACTTTCCGTTGTCGGACTCGACCGAAATTTCGAAAGTGGGCCACGGACCATAACTGTAATTGGCCCACTTAAGACAATGTGTCCTATGTTTCCACCACAAGATATTTTGGATGAACTTTGCTAAGCCACGTGTCCTTCAGATTTTGGCCAAATCCATGAGAAGAGATTCACGGGGCAGCTAGGCCACGAGCCATGACATCCATAGGCTGGCTGGGTATAGAAAACGAAGAGAACGAGAAGCAAAAGACCCTTTTGCCTTCCCTCATTTCTGTATTTAAATTGTCTGTTTCTCTTTTTTCTTCATCTATTCCAGCCTCAATCGCCAAGTCTAAGTTGTCATTTTATTTTTTCAACGAAGGGTAATGAGCTAGCCAATCCAATGTTTGGCCTGCACCATCCATGATCTGTATTGTCGCAACACCTTTACAGCTTTACCAGATTTTCTATTAGAGTAATGGAGATATGCGGTAATATATTGGCTCGCATCAAATAGATTCACAAGAATGTGGACTTGCTCATCGTTCTGTGAGTCCTATGACAAACAACTTTAGAGTCACGAGCATGCCTTTCCATCAAAGGTTTTATTAATTTTATAAATTATTATGTGTTTTTAACTTAAAAATTATCAAAAAAAAAAAAAAAA
>Ga0325411_1001708_pt1 | contig 24585 bp, 12 predicted proteins | sample PopdelMetagenome_13_FD_206181 | JGI IMG/M metagenome (GOLD analysis project Ga0325411, IMG submission 206181) | Populus deltoides microbial communities from Bellville, Georgia, United States - Xylem-PdIQD-R4 | ecosystem: Host-associated > Plants > Phyllosphere > Stem > Wood/Secondary xylem... | reverse complement strand
GCAGTCACAGGTCAAGTCTAGAATACTGTCAAATATGCAACAAAAATTAATGTTTGTCTGCATGATCAATCAGTTACACCATTTGAGAACCAAAATGCTATGAAATTTAACATCACAAGAGAGCAAGTGCATTGATTCCCTTTTTTTCATTTTGCAATTTTTAGATCATCAGCTATACCTATTTTTTCATTTATAAGTCCCATGCACAAATTTCTAACTGTCAACCTGATAATTACATAACCATTTGTTCACTTCACCGCTTTTCAGGTATGTGAAGAAAAGCTTGATATTATAAATCATGAGTTGTAGGGACAAATTCTGATTTTAACATCCATCAATAAAATTGATCATACTTGAGATTATCCAATTAAAAAAAAAACAAAATAAAAGTACACACCATAACCATAAGGGAGACTTCAGCTATGTCATGTATAATGGCATAACTGACTACCTGTACTCTTTAAAATCCAAATGAACAGTCACACAAAGGCCATTCAATTTCATAGAAAGCTTGAGTTACCCATGAATATTTCAACCTCAACCATCATAGACTTCTCTACAGGTTATTTTGAATTAAAAAATAATAATCAAAGTCCATCCAGGCACCATGCCTTGCCAGACAAACACTGTAAAAACGAAAACAAATTAGCAATAGTCAAATAATTAAAATCACCTTGTGAATCAAGCCATCTTTGATTATCGAGTTACTCAACTTCTTATACAGCTCGTACAAGGCCTCCACTTCATTAACAGTAACTGCAATATCATCTCCATTAAAAACTCAACCACACTATTCTCTTTTGATTATTAAAACAGATAAAAATCTAAATACAAGCATTTTCACCCAAAAACAAACACAAAACCCATGTTTTCCCCCCTAAACTTCACTCAAATTAAGCTAATGCAAGAGGCTAAATTAAAATTAAATTATTTTCTTTGCTTTTCTCAGAAACCAATCAGCCCTTTGATCATTATTCAATGACCACCAGGAAACAAAACATAACAAAAACTGAGAGAGAGGGGCAGTACATCGAGATCCATCGGCAAGGCGAGCTATATTTAGGAAACCACATCGATTTCTGTTAACACTTGGCCGCCACTCAAAGCAATTACCAACAGCCAGAATGAAAATCTCAATGATCGCCGCAAATGGTATACACGCGGCACAGATCCGCTCCCCAATCGTCAAAGAACTCAATCTCTGCTAAAAAAATATTACAAAAAAAAATGATTCTCTTCCAGAATTGTCGCCAAAATATAACAAAAACAAAATGCTATAATAATGAAGGTTTAAGAGGATGTAGTGATGATATAATAATACAGGTGCTCTGCTGCTGTTGTTGTTGTTGAAATCCATGGAGGCAGTAAGCAGAGAGAGTTCATGAGATTATGAGCAGCACTTGAAGGGAGTCCTAATATGGAAGATGGCATTGCATTTGATTGATTTGACCGAGGAAACTGCTGAAGACACAGAGAATAGGATGTCGAAATGTCTGCTTATTGCGGAAGACAGACACGAAGGCCTGTACTTTATACGGTGTTTATCCTTAAAACAGAAATTGACACCGCGGGTTGTTATTTAGCTGACTCTAAGGTGGGGCTAACGTGTGTATATATTTTAACTGCCTTGGCGAAAATATATTTATATAGCTCAGTAACTAGATATGTTGCTAGCGTTTCGGCCGTGGGCCGAGGTTTTTTTTTTTTTTTTTTTTAGGTAAGCTAAAAAAACATTCAAGTCGTCTTTAGTCATTGATTCAAGTTGTAATTTAAGTAATATAAAAATAATGATGATAATAATAAATAAATTGGCAAAAAATAAACAATAAAAAAATCACATTCGAACCAATTTGAATTATCAAACAATTTAATATTAACTTAACAGAAGGAAAAAAAAAAAAACTTCAAGAAAAACATAAAACATCCTTAAAAAAGGGAGAAAAAAAATTTAAAAAGATTTAAACGAACCTTCTAAACTCATTTAATCTAAAAAACTTATAATTTGTTAAATTTTTTATTCAAGTTCAATCAAGAAGTTTAAATATCATTCAATTTAATTTAAAAAATGAAATTGTTAAGAAAATATTAATAAAAACACTTACAGAAATAATAAAAAAAATATGAAGTTTGAGAGAAAACACCAAAAGATGATGAAATTTAAAAAAGAAAAATGATCTTAAACAAACTAAATTGTAATTAAAAATACGAATGCATTTTGAAAGATTAAAAAATTATTGGAGATGAAACTGCAAAACATTTATAATTTGATAGATTATTTATATGTTTAAAAACAATAAAAATGAAATTTAAAAAAAGAATCATAAAGTGTCAATCTAATAGAATCAACCGTAAAAAATAAAAAAACAAAACCCCAAAAATAAAAATGTAAAAATATGAAAGTTTTATTTTAAAAAACCAAACCTAAAAATTATATTTCAAAAACATCGGGACAAATGTTTTTAAGATGAGTTGCTACTTATATTTTGAAGAAAAAAAAACAGCCTTAAAATCTGTTTAAGTTATAACTTAAGAAATTGTGAATGGTGCATATTTACCATTGTTTCACATTCCAAACCTTATATCCATATATACAAGTACTGTAATTTTATTAAGAGCCAGCTTGTATTTTCTAATTATAAACATTTACATAATTATGAATATTAACAATGAACATTTTATCCTGTTATAAAATATTCATGGTGTAAAATACAGGATAAGTAAGTTTGATAGGACTTTTAAACAGAAACAAATACAAGTAATAGAATATTAAATTAATGTGACATCTCAAATTTGAAATACCATAACATTTTTTTAACCTACCTACTAGAATTTTTTTTTATTGATGTGAATGTCCGAATTAATTTGTGCATACCTTAACTAATTCCATGAATCTTGAAGTTAACGACCATATAAGTATTCAGTGGCTCTGAGATTTGTAAAACTTAAATTATTAATTTTTAAAGAATAAATTTAAAATCTGATTAATTAAACTATACCTTTTAAAATTGATATAAAGTTTATTGATGAGCTGAATGATCGCATGACAATAAATTTACTCACATCGTGACATAATAATTTATTATCATCAAATAATTTATGTATTTTTATTTTATAACACATCAAGACACTGCATAATAAACAAAACATATCACGGCACAATAGTCAAGGCAAAATCCAGCACGGCAGAGGCCAAATAGGCTCTTGAAAATTGCCATCACCATCTCTTTAAAACTAATATATCGTCAAATAAATATTTTCTATACAACCATGATGAATTCTTTAGCAAAATTATTGTGCTGATTGGACTTCCGACCATGTAAGAAATATTGAATGAGAAAGAGAGCACATTAATCCGTGTAAGCATTTAACACCTGGTGTTACTATATTAAACAGGAGTTTGAATAAGTGGTTTTTAAAGTGTTTTTTTATTTAAAAATATATTAAAATAATATCTTTTTATTTTTTTAAAATTATTTTTTATATAAATATATCAAAACAATATAAAAAAATTAAAAATATATTTTTGAATCGTGAAATTATAGCTTGTCTGGGGTCCATTATGACCGATTGCGTGTGACACCACTAGACTATTCATATAAATAATGATGTTGAGCCGACCTCTTAGTTGAGGATTCATTAATTAAATCAAAGCCACAATAATTAACGCAGACAATGTCGCTATGGTTGCTTGTAAGAATTGAGAATGTTATTAAATCATATACGTGTTAAAGTTTGATTCATGACAGCTAAGTTCATAATTAATTTGGTTGCGCTATGAATTGCTGGGTGTAGCTCTGCCACGTGTAGTTAGGGTGTTATATCCTCGACTTTTTTTTTATATAGTTGTTTTACTCTGTAAAGTTTTTGCCACACGTCTCATCTTGAGGGGGGGGGGGGGGGGGGAACCGTCAAATAGTGTGTCGTTTGATTCCACTCTCATCAATCACTCAAAATTGCAAATCGTTGAATTGACTACGGTTGTATCGATTCTTGATTCTAGACGGAACTTAGAAGTCCATCATTGACACTCAAAGGTTTGTCATCCGATCTGAATTCATTTATGCTGATCTATATAGACCAATTAAGAGGTTTAAAATATTATATTTTTTATTTTTTAAAAATTATTTTTAATATTAGTATATTAAAATAATTTAAAAATAAAAAAAATCAAATTTTTTTTAAAATACAAAAAGCAATGAGTGATGTAGCCTCAGAGCAAATGATTCTCTGATATAATGGACGGTCTTCGCATTGGAATTAGAATTACGAATCAATTGATTCTTCAAGAAACAAAGAAAATCCTGCATTTGGTTTTAATATTGAAAGGATTGCATGACAATCAATTGATTAAGGTGGGGAGATAGAGATTGAAATTATAAGCTGTCACGTGTTTTAATGTGATTGGAGCAAGTTAATTCTATCTCGGAACGACGGAAAAAAGCCCATCGTTACCTCATCTTTGATAATCAAAACCAAGAAATTCAAATAACTAGTGAAGGCCTCGAGGAATCTTCAAGGAAAGGACATGAAAATAATTAGTAGCAGTAGAAGTTAGAGAAGCATTTATGCTTGACTTTGTTGTTTGGTGAATGCCAATAGACTAGTGTATAATCTCCCTTTTTTTTTAACATAATAAAAAAACTTGACAAAGACAATTGAAAAATATTTAGAAAACTAAGAACACTGACACCAATTGCATATACCATTTGTCACTTGTTCAGAATTTAATACCACGTGTTTTTTCTCTCTCTCCTTTTCTCCTCTCTCCCCCTCCCCTCTCACCACCGGTCAAGATCTCTCTCTGCACCATAAAAAAACACCCCCTGGTAGCCTTAAACACTCATCTTTCTCTCTCTCTAAAACATTATGAATTAAAAATATTATGTGATTAGATAATCAGTGTTGGTTTATGTTAAATTATGAATTATATTGAATTTTGTATAAAATAATAACACTAGCTATGAAATACATGAATTTATTTAATAATTTTGTTATGGTATCAGAATTTAATTAAAGTAGGTATTCATCGATCAATTTGTGTTTTGTTGATAATTGATGTACTTTAATTAACCCCAAGATATTAATAAAATATAATCGTGTTTGGTTGTGTTATTTGACATAATATCTGATAATTTAGGAATATTATGTTTTCATGGTGGTGTCATTATCAATACCCGTAATGGTATCACTTGTAATGGAGAAAACCATGAATTTCTAACTGCTACATCGGACATGGTATCATTATCAATACCGGTAATGGTATCATTTGTAATGGAGAAAACCATGAATTTCTAACTGCTACATCGGACATGTCCCTTAACAAATTATTGAGAATATTACATGATCGACTTGGCTGGAATATATTTGAAATAGAAGTTGAAATTACTTGAAGAATATTACAAACCCGGGTTAGTCAAGCTCGTTATGTCGGTATACCAATTTGTAGTGACATGAGTGTGGATTCAATGTTTGAGTTTGCTATGATTAATAAGATTAATATGTCGGAGCTCTACTTAAATAGTAAACCTATACGAGGAAACTATTTTGGTATGGAGTTGACCTGATTTTTTAGTAGCTCCCAGAGAACTACATAAACATCATAAGCAGATGGTCCATCTACATTAGGTGGTAATAATATTATAGTTCTAGTCATGAGAGTATATTCATATCAGGCTTCCAGAGAGCTTGGGTAAAAACATGATTGATATGTCACTCAGAGACTACTTTCCATTGGTTTCAAGTAATAGTAAAATATAATTAATTCTAGTCATCATGATATTTATATAAATTGAATGTAAAAACATATACTACCAACTTTATGGCTTGTCTTGTCAAATGACATGAGGCTAGACATTTCATAGCAAATGTCAAATACCATTTATGTCCATGAGTTTTATCTGGATAAGTTGGACATACAACAATCACATCATGTATATATTGTAAATGTATTTGATTTTTTGTTATTTTAAAGCTAGTTATTTAGTTTCAATTGATTATTTGAGATAATTGTGTTTATATGTTCTGATAGGTTATATAGATGCCATATATATAGGACTTGATACTTTTAACTTCATTTATATGTCACGAGGGATCTGATATTTGATCAGCACAAGTCCCTTCGCTCTACTTTCGACATTGTTAAGGCATTGTCCAGATCAGACAATGCGATAATTTGGACTATCTCAACATATACCGGATTATGTTGATACCAGAGAGGAGCTACACAATGTTAGTCGTCAGAGTAAGCGCGATGAGAATTGGTTAATAATTCATGCATCTTACTTTGATCTCTGAGATGTTAGGAAAGATCGTGTTTTTGAGGAGTGATAACCTACGGATGATATAAATATCTACATGACATGATATATGTTCATTACACATCATTTTATTACATCAACTCGGTCGTGTTTCCTGAGATATTCACGCAACCCGATGCACCATGCCTCTTAGTATCCAAAATAGAATCGATTGGTATGCAATATTGTTTTACATTTATTAAATACCATAATAATTTATTGTGAATGATGATTACTAATTGGTTTTTAATGTATGTATATAGATTAATTACTTGGTACAAGAAGCTTGGAAAGCAACAACAGCTACCCATGAAGGTGTCAATGAGATGGAACGTATTGTGGCCAACACCACGCTCAATTTATATTGTGGCGGACTTCAAGAGACTGCGGAGGTTGAGTGTCTTGAAACATATTAGCAGAAGATGAGATTACTTAGTGTGGGAGTGTTGAGGTTATTGGCCCGTCCACGAGCATCTCAAACTCATTCACGAGCGACCCAGGTCCATCCACGAGTAAGGATGATATTGTTCCTTCTCAAATCTACATGGATATTACAGGTCCCACCTCGAGTTGGATGAGACGAGGAGATTATTAGATATAATTACATGTTATTATATGTTATGATTATTGTGGATAGATGTACAGTTAGTTTAATTTTTAATAAAATGTTATGTTGTTTTAAATGTTAGTATACATTTGTTATTTGTGATTTAATATATTATGTGTTCCTTATGTGAATCGTGTTTTAATGATGGAGAACTGATTATTTGTGATTGTACGAATTATTATTTATTTATTTTACAGAAAATCGATAATAAAATAGATTGTCTCTATTAAAGGAGTCGCAAATGACATTCTGCGACTCTCTTAACTATTCTAGATTCCTAATTATTTTTTCACACTTGTTACTTTACATTTTCTTTTAAATGTGCTATCTTACCATAACACTCTATTATCTTTAACCATTAAATTTAATGCAAACATTTTAGCCTACATTATAACTTCTTTGTTTAACCACCAAGATTATGAATTATCTTCCAAGAAGTTTAAGTTTCAAAATTCTAGTAGTTTTTATTTATATTAACATTTAACTGGTATTTTTCAATGTTTTAAACTCCATCAAATTCAAATCTACTTCCAAGCATGGATAATTAAATTAAAACATCATTGTTAAATTTTTCTTAAAAAAATTAAATTAAATTATGACCGGACGAGAAGTTGATGCCAAATCACTTAAGTTTAAGTTTATCTAGTTTAACTCACGTGGTCGTTTGTTTTTAAGCCTATCCCAGTCTACGTTCCGGATCTACCCGATATGCCGGACGAGTTTAATAATTAAGCTATTTTAATTAAAACATATACCCAGGCCAGGGCCATGTGCATACAACTGGGTCCATTAGTACGGCAGCCCACCACTAGAATTCATCACAAACACAACATTACCATATTTAGCACGTGTAAAACAGTCAAAAGTTTCCATCGCCTGATCGGTAAACCCAACCGCAAACTCTCTTAATTAGCGCGTGAAAGACCGTTTCTCTTTCACTTCTCCTTTCTTCTACAGCACCGCTACCACGCTAGCACCGATTTTTTTTTTTTCATTCGAAAAATCTTGATGACGTTCCGAGTCACACCAGTAATCACCGAGTCAACTCGGAATCTCGGCAAATCAACGCTATATTTCTTCCTCACAATCGCCGCTATCAAAGCATCACATTCTCTCTACCGCTGCATTCGCTCTCTAACAATGTCATCTTCTTCATCTTCAACGAGTAACAGTACTGCTGATGCCTCTACTCTCCGCCGAAATCGTATTCTCTCTAGCAAGCTCTATTTTGACGTGCCTCTCTCTAAGGTTTGTTTTCTAAGAAATAAAGTAATTAGCAATTTAATTTCATTATTGTGAGTTTTTATGTTTGATCAAGCAGGTACCGCTAATTTACTCGACGGCTTATGATATTTCGTTTCTCGGCATGGAAAAGCTGTAAGATAATTTATTTGAAGTTTATTGTTGTATTTGTTTGTGTAGCTGTAATTAATTTGCTGCTTTCTTGGTTGATGGTACCTTTGTCATGGTATTGATTTTTACTTTCCTTTCCTTTTTTTGAGATTTAACAGTATGATTAATTGTTAATTTCTGTGGTTTAGATTAAATAGAGAGTAATTTATTATGTGCTAATAGCATCTGATCATATTTTAGAATTGTTTTTGAAATTTGATTATAATTTGTGCTTCCTTATAATAATAACCATTTGATGCTTTTTCACTGAAAAACTTTATAGAGTATTGAACTTCTGCGGAAGAACGTATTGAATACATAGCAGATATGTAACCTAGTCATGCCTTTTCTTTGGCATAGTAATCAGATCTGTTTTCTAACTTGATGAAATGGTACTTGCTTTCCTGGCACTGCAATGTGCTAAACCTTTAAAGGATTTTAACTTTTAATTACCATGGTTAGTATCTATATGCTGCCCTGGAAAGTTCAAAGCATAATTTTTGCTCTTCACTGGTGTCTTTTTCAATAAATCATGATTACAAGTTAAACTATAGATTAAAAATCGTGCAATGTTTGTGGAGTGCATTTGGGTCAATGATCATGGTTACTAATAAGTTACCTAATGCCTAAGGGCAACAAGCTTTATGATGTTTGGAATGGTTGGGAAATCGATAAATTGGTGGACACTGTAATTCTAACAAGCTGTCCTGTTTGTTTTTGCGTTTCAAAAGTGTTTTTGAAAAAAATTGAATTTTTTTTTCTTTACTTCAAATTAATACTTTTTTGGTGTTTTTAGATCATTTTGATGCGCTGATATCAAAAATAATTTGTAAAAAATAAAAAAAATATTATTTTGATACATTTTTGAGTGAAAAGCACTTTGAAAAATAACCGCAACCACACTCCCAAACATGCATATTTCACTGCAACATTTCTGGTACTTTATTTTTGTTTTGTTATTGGACGTTTGAGATAAAATTACAGATCTAGGAAAAGCTTAAAGAGATGAAAAAATTATATTGTTGCTTCTGCTTTTGACCTTATTTGCTGTTATGGGAAGTCGCATGGCTTAGTTCTGACTTGCTATTGGTATAATCATCTATAAGTCATACATATTATTTGGAATTACAAAAATGAAACTTTTGCATATTTTTGTTGGCTTTGACTTTTTGGTCTTTGAGTTCAGTCTTAATGCTCACTAGCCCATTTCTCAAATTGTAACTGATGTAGGCACCCCTTTGATTCTTCTAAATGGGGTCGCATATGTCGATTCCTCATCGTGGATGGTGTTCTAGACAAAAATAGTATCATTGAACCTCTAGAAGCGTCAAAAGATGATCTCCTTGTGGTACTTTCTATACCTTTTTGAAAACTTTCACCCTCTTTTTATTCCTGTTTGTATTGAATGCTTTTAAGGGAACATATGATGCTTGGGAGAAAAATCATCAAAGAGACTAAGAACCTTCTGTTTAATCTATGCAACTCAGTGTTGATTTGCATTTACCTTGCTCCAGACTTTTAATTGGAGTGTTGTTAATTTCTGATTTTTACCTTAGAAATTGTGTGAGAGTTTGGTGAACAATTTAAATTGCCCGGCAAGGATGAGAGTTTTGGATAAATAATTTTACTACCTTATGGTTGGCTTATTGATGTGAGATGAGTGCTTATGGACCGGATTTATATATTGTACTAATTGGTTTTCTTTAACAGGTTCACACGGAGTCATATTTGAGCAGTCTAAAGAGCAGTGCAAATGTTGCCATGATAATCGAGGTGATGTATATTTTCTCCTTTTACTGCCTATTTCTTTTTGATTGCTTTCTTGGAATTGTAGTAAATTTTATATTGGATGCTAACTGCTTTGCAAAAAAAAAACCTAGGCAATATTTTCAACTTTGTTGATAATAGATCACTTTGAATTAGTGATGATCTCAAGATGATAGTATTTGATCTATAACACAGGTCCCCCGTCACACTATTTCCCAGTTAATAAACTTTAGACTCAATGTTTCTTTAGGGCGATTTTAGATAATCTTTTCAGTTCTTCTTCTTGTGATAAACATGGACTAAATTTGTCCAATCCAGCTAATTTGCAAACTGCTTTGCAAACAAAACCTATCTAAGTTATTTTTTTAAACTTGATTGATAACAGATCACTTTGAATTAGTGATGATCTCAAAACGACAGTATTTGATCTAAAATACAGGTTCCCCCAGTGGCACTACTTCCCAATTGTCTTGTGCAGCAAAAAGTTCTTTACCCATTTCGCAAGCAGGTATGTATAGTTTATATTTGACCTCTATTTTTACTTTGTAAGGATAAACTTTAGACTCCATGTTTCTTTAAGGCGATTTTAGATAATCTTTTCAGTTCTTGTTATTGTGATAAACATGGAATAAATTTGTCCAATCCAGCTTATTTGCTCAACTTTGTGAAACTTAGCTAAATATGATATAAACCCCGAAGGATTTTAAAGGTACTCTCTAAATTTGACATTTCAGCCAATGAATTAACATTGGTAAAAAATGCACAATTAATGAATATTTTATGCACAGTATAATTTTCTTTGGTAGGAATCATCCCATACATGTAAAATAGTGTCAGCATATCCAAACAAAATGAAGATATGATAATATCTCAACAATATAATGTCATTACTGCAATGTGTTGCCGGCAGATATCCTTTTTCTTTTTATGGCTACAAGAAGGGAGTTTTTCCCAACTTTTGGGATTTCTTTGTAAATGCTATGAGAAATGAGAAAAGTATGCATAAGATCGCTTAGGCTCAAAGTGTTTTATGCAAGGTGGATTAATCTATCTAGAACAGGTGACATCTATTGCAACTAAATTTGCATGGCTGGTGTATCATTTCTATCTTCGTATAAGACAAAGGTTTCCATGTTGCTCTCGCTAATTGAGCATAGACCAGGGGACCAATCCTATTGTTCCAAACATAGATGGTCTTTTTGGTGCATATGCAAAGTCTGCAATTCAATTAGTGCAAAAAAAATAAAAATTCACTAATCTTAGTTCAGCACCATGCAAATAAACAGCGTTTAACTTACTATTTTTACCATGTTTGACCAACTTAATCGAACTGCATTTCCAAGTTAGTCGGGTCAGCTATATAGTCAGGAATTCTACATTCAGTTCTGTACGGGACAAAAATCTCCTTTTGTGGTTGTTAGCTATATTATTCTTGATCTTTTCTTCAATGTCTTTGTAGAATTTGCTCGAGTTAGTGGAGATGATATTATAACTGCAACTCAATTTGGCCACACTTCTCCATTTCTTGCTTTGATTCTGTGGTTAAACCATATTTCACCAAATTGAATCACAATGTTTCTGTCTGACCAAATTTTGATTAAGTTGATGATGTTCAACTATCTTCACAGATTTGACCATTGCAATAGGTTTAACAAAGAAAAAGACCTTAAATTTAGCAAATTTTTAATCACTTTTATCAAATTAGATTCATGAAATAGATTTGGTTGAAGTCCATGTCATCACAACAAGAAGAATTGCAAGGTTTCAAATTTCTGTACATAGCATGGTGTCTACACTGATCATAGCCTACCATAGGTAGGGGGAACTGTTCTGGCAGCAAAACTTGCAAAAGAGCGAGGGTGGGCCATCAATGTTGGAGGAGGTTTCCATCACTGCTGTAGTGAAAGAGGAGGTGGATTTTGTGCTTATGCAGACATTTCTCTTTGCATTCACTATGCCTTCAACCGGCTTGATATATCAAAGTAATGGCTGCTGCTCAGATGAAGTAGATGCTACTTTTTTTTTGTTCATGCTGCTATAGTGTCAGTTGACAACCATCCTTTATGAACACGCTTCTATCCTCACTGTTTGCAAAATTTTGCAGGGTGATGATAATTGACCTCGATGCACACCAAGGAAATGGCCATGAAAGGGATTTTTCCAATGACAGTATGTTTATCTGTTCTTCTCCCCTTGCGATGTTTTAGTCCATTCATATTGTATTTGACTAAGTAGTTTTGAAATTTTGTTTCTTTCTGACAGGACGAGTTTATATTCTGGATATGTACAACCCTGAAATATATCCTTTTGTAAGTTGCATAAATTCAAAGTTGTCCATTTTCTCTCAATATATTTTATACATATATCACTCTCTGTAGTTAATTTGTGGATTTCATCTGTTTTAACAATCAAGTTGCTATCAGGTAAAAAGATAATTTGTTTATTGTGGTTTTTTTAGTTTTAATTCTTAGTTTGTGGGTATTTCTCTGATAGGATCATGAAGCTAGGAGATACATTGATCAGAAGGTTGAAGTAGTGGTACGTAATTTTTGGTGAAGTTGGATTTTGGTTGTTGAACTATGCACCAGAATACAATTTATTCCTTTTCCCCTGTGGACAGAGTGGTACCACAACAGATGAGTACTTGGTGAAACTTGATGAAGCACTCGCGGTAAACATTCATGCCTCCTTTAAAATTGTTTTCACTGCCTCTCTATTTTTGTTCAATTGTATCAACTCAATAGAGCATAAGCTTTCAGTCTGAGTCCATGATAGTCTTCTTTATATGCTATGTGCTGGCTTCTTTATTCCGAAACTTCATTCATCTTATAGCATTCACTGGGTTCCTTGATTTTATCTTTTGCCAATTTCAGTTTCATCCTTTTTTTGCTATGTGCCTACCTGTAATTTGTTGAACAATTTTCCATAGCCTTGATACTTGTGAACTACCTATAACTCTTCCTTTTCGGCTTAGTCGAGTTTGGTGCATCGGCACAATATGTCAATATAGATTTTGGTAATGTCTTTATAGTTATTTGTAACCTAAAGCTGCTGGTGTTGACTTTATGCCATTCTTTCAGTTAGTGCATCGGCACAGTATGTCAATATAGATTTTGGTAATGCCTTTGTAGTTCTTTGTAACCTAAAGCTGCTGGTGTTGACTTTATGCCACTCTTTCAGTTATCACTTCACTTCGCAGGTTTTTCTAGATCTTTATTACTTTATGCATTGAAATTCCTGGATCTGATGCATTTGTTATGCCGAATCTATTCTTATAGATTATGTTTATGCGACACTAATTATTACAAGGTGTGAATGTTAGGTTGCTGGTAAAATGTTTGATCCTGAGTTGGTGGTCTTCAATGCCGGCACCGATATCCTAGATGGAGACCCATTAGGGAGGCTAAAGGTATCACAATCCTTGGATCTATTTGTGCAGAAAAATATTGCAAGTGTTTAAATCTGTAATAGCACCTAAATGTGCAGAAGTTATGATGAGAATCTTGCATTGTCATTGGGCTTTTTTGGCTGTTATGCCAGAGGAATTGTATAATAAGCCGAGCTTTAATCATCCCACCAACATGATAATCTCCAGTTTATTATATAACTTTCATCATGCCAGTCTGATGTCATTGAATGAATTGGATTTGAAACTGTCGAGGATGCATCTATAGAATCTAAGAAAAAATTAATAGAATTTAGGTGGCCTATTTTCTCTTGAGCTGTTATTGATTAACTAAAGGAGATAATGTATGTGCTACTTGAAATGGATGTGCTGTTGTAACCATATAAGAAGTTAATTAATCATCGCGAGTCTGGTAGGAACCCATGTAATATACTATGCTTGGTGCAGATTAGCCCTGATGGAATAACTAGCAGAGATGAGAAAGTTTTCAGGTTTGCTCGTGAAAAGAATGCCTCTTTTGTCATGTTGACATCAGGTTCAGTTTTCAAATTCATGCTTAGTTTGTAACGGTCAAACTTGCCTATGCATGGGTTTGTGCTTGTATTCCTGTGTGTGCTTTAAATTTCCATAGCCTGGTTGGTTGAGAGAGACTGGTCCCTTGCAAAGAAAAATCTGTTGATTATCATATGCTTCATTCTTCTATGATTTCCGTTTTGGTGGATGGAATATGAGGCCCTTCAGTTACATCTCCGCATATACTAAGACCCATCACAGAATTTTATGATCCCATTACTAAATTGTATCCGATCCAGCTTCTTGGTAATCATGGTCGTCAACCAAACTGCAAACTGCATTAGGTTGCTAGAAACTGTTTAAGAAATTACAACTTGCGTTGGTTCCATTTTCGGATGGACGAAGCCTGAAATTATGCAGAGGTGTGAACACGATGCTTGGGTTTCTCCAAATTGTCAAGCATTTTGTCCATGCGTATAGTATCTGAACCAGCAATTCCCTAGGGTTTTTCCATGCTTACCTTGATTCATTTCATCTCGAGACTTAAAAGTAGTTTCCTTTTGCTTCTCCGAAGAGAAATAGTATGTTGTCTTCCCTTTGTATTGCTTCTCTCAGATACAGACAGAGAAAAGATTGAGATATATCGCATGGAATGGTGCAAAAGGATCCATATAGCTGATCCCAACTGGTCTGGGTTGTGGTGTGGCTGTGGTTGCAACCTTTATTTTTCATCCTCGAGTGTCTTTGACCATCTAGGCCAGGTTGCTCATGCATGATAATTAGACAATCTGAGCTTTACCATATAGGATATGAATTGTTTGATTGGTTACATCGTGAGAATTCATCTTGGATAAATCTGTCTAGCTACATGCATTGTTTAGTAATAACTTGTTCTTGTTTCAGGTGGTTACATGAAGTCCAGTGCCAGAGTTATAGCAGATTCGATAGCGAACCTCTCAAAACAGACCTTAATAAATTTCTAGACTGGTAGACCGGTCCTCAGTGAGGGTAATTAATATCAGTCTGTGGCATGCCCTTCAGGATTTTGGTCCATGTTTGAGATGAAACCGTGACAGCTTACCTCTTTATGCAGAAGGTTGTAAATATATGAAATGAAGAAAAAGTAAATATGTAGGACATTCACAGGGAGCAATTTAGTGCTTACATACGGGCTGTAAAACTAAAAATGCTGTCCATGCCATTTAATGTGTACGTAGTAAATTTTCAGCTACCGTATTGAATTTTAACAGCCTTTATCAAAGCTCTCTGTGCAGAGAAACCTGAACTGATCTGCCAGAATCCTACCGCGGGCCTGGAAGCTCTCTTGATTGTGGCTGTTTTGTTTTTGCCGTCGTAAAGTGTTTTTGCAGAAACTTAGATTTGTTTTTTTAGCTGAAAATGATGGAGATCAAAGGGTAACTTCTTTTATTCCACCCAATTGAATTTCAATGAAGAATCATTAATCTACTGTATATCTTGGCATTTCGGCAACAAGAGCTCCAGCAACAAGCTGGAGATGCATTGGGTGTGAGGATCTCGAGAAGCTAGTTTTGGTTTCTTTATAAAAAAAACTCACCTTTGATTGATAAACACTACTCCTCAGCCGATTATTGGTTACTTTTAGTTGGATGTTACCTTTTCTATATAGAAATAAGAAGAGAATTTTATAAATGCAATGAAAATTTTGTAATATATATATATATATAAATATATATTGGGTTCCATACCCACCCATTGTGGACCGACATGCCTAACAAAGTAGACCACCCTGAAAACACTGTCATAGTCGATCATGGGTTTTGAACTCTAGTCAAGGACACAGCTACAAATGCACCCAACTTGCATTTCTCTCAGCTCCCTTGTCTCCCTAATTTGTGGTTCTATAAGAAAATAAAATAAAACCACTCACTATTTTAGTCATTTTTCAAACAAAATATACTTTTGCCTGTGGCCCAGTTACCCACACAAATTATTCATATTTAAATCAAAACACTCATTAAGAAAATATTTTTGAGCATATCACCTGGTGTGCCTGTTGCAGAACCCAATTGATTTTATTTTTCAAATTTAAAGGATAATATTGGATTAATTTACGTGATAATTAAGATTAAATTATTTTTTTGAAAAGTGTTAAGAAAACAGATCTAATACCTTTTAAAGAATAAATCAATCTTTTAAGATTTGATGATAAAATTAAGCAAATAAACCTTTTAAATCATCACCTTTCTTTTGAAACTAAAACTAAACCACCTTTATTTTTATATTTTTAAAATGTTTTTTAAAATTTTATTTTTTATTTTTATTTATTCATATTTTCAAATCTTTTTAATATATATGTAAATATTAAAAATAATTTTTAAAAAATAAAATATTTTAAAAAACAATATTATCAAACTACCACAAACCTAGCAGTCCCGTTTCCGATTAAAAAGAAGAAAAATAATAAAAAATAACAAAAAAAAGCAAATTGGAGAATTAGATCTTTGCTTCTGGTTTGCTTCTGGTTTCCTTCATATTCGATTCATGACTTCTACTTGACTACTCTCTCCTGCATTCTCTCCCCCTCTCTCTCAGCGCCCAAAGCAAAAGAGAACACCCCCCCACCCCGCTCCCACAAAAGAAAAAAAAAAAATTAATCTATCAACGTTGACGTTTCTCCTCCAAGCAATGTTGAGAAGAGAACCATTTCTTTGCAAACTCATTTTTTTCCTCTTCTGTTTCGCTTCCCTCTCACTCGCTGACGAACTCACCGACTCAGATCGGCTCGAGTTCAACGCCAACGCTTCAATCTCTAACACTTCTCTACCTAAACCTAAAGAAGGCGGTAGTTTTGCTGATATGATCGATAAAGCTCTCGAGAAAGAGTTCACTGAGAATGACCAAAACGAAGGTTCGTTTTCTTAATTTTAGGGTTTACTTCTTGATTTTGCGTTCAAGAAGTATTTCATCATGCTTAATTTAGTTAATTATATATATTTCTTTGTTATTAACGCTTGCCATTTGTTGAGTGTCATTTTGGTGAATTTTACTCTATTGACGGGGAATGTACCATTGATATATAGAGGATTAGATCTTGTCTTCTTAGATTCGTTTTCAGAACTGACGAACTCGATCTCAGGATCGAAAACTTGATGGGTTTATCAGTCTTATTGAGAATTTTTGGTCTTTAAATCTCATTCAATTTTTAATTGTTAGGCTTGATTTGATGATGTAGTGACCTGCGTGCATTTTAGATTGTGAAGGTAGATGACAGTACAATAGAGTCCAGAAATTCAATTTGCGCTGAGACTCTACTATGTTGGTTATTGTTTGTGCAAGATGTGAATCACCGGATCATTGCATGCATATTTTCATCACCTAGCTAATCATGGTTCCTTCCTCACTTATTTGTCTTATCGGCAGCAACTGATGCCGGAAGCTTCAACAACAGCGTAGCTGAACAGCAGGTTGGTTGTTTTTGTTTTCTTTTCTCAAATTTTGAATGACAGCAGATTTGACTCCGTTGGAGCGTTTAGTTTTGGATGTAAGATGAATTTATTTAACATTATAATCAGTGATTGAGGCACAATGCACTCAACAAGGCAGATGATGCCATTCGCTTTGATTCACTGTTATGGTTTATTAGAATTTTTTTAACTAATTCATGCTTTTATAATTCTCACCATATATACTGAGATTCTAATCAAGTAGTTTTTAATCGAAATTTATATTGTGATGAGAAAAACTGGCAATGGCGGTGTTTTTCACCTGTACTCTACTTGTGGTTATGATTGTTATGAGAAAAACTGGCAATGGCGGTGTTTTTCACCTGTACTCTACTTGTGGTTATGATCTTTTTTTCTTGTTCATCATAAATTTGATCTAGTTGCTTTGAGAAAAGTCTGCTTGGTTTAGAGCTTTTATCTTTCCCCTTGTTTGGATTCATTTAGAACAAATTTTTGCTGAACATATCTTCTTGATACCTTTTCGTTGCTCAGGCAGTTTTGGAAACTGTTGCCAGAGTTAAATCGAAGAAAAATGACACGAAAGAGGAAAAGTATAAGCTCCTGTCTTGTAAATTAGTGGCTTTCCTTATTATTTTTTAAACCTTAAGTTGGCTTTTGCTTTTATTTGGTATATGAATGCTGCTATATCATTTGAAACATTTCTCTTCTGAATCTCATTTTAGGTCGTTTAAATTTCATGATGTTTTTAATTTGGACAATGAGAATGGACCAGAAGATACCCCAACACTGATAGATCGAAAGGTGTGATTGCTTTTCTAAACCTATCCTGAGTTGGTGACATTGCTAGTGTTCACCTGCTAAATAATTGTTTGTTTCAGGATAATGTCTTCATTATATCAAACTTTAAATCAAAATATCCGGTGCTGCAGCTAGACTTGCGGTAAGTGTACTGATATTTTATATTTCATTCAATTTATTTCTCTTTGTCAGCCGGTAATTTAATCTGAGTTTATTGCCTTGTAGATTGATATCAGATTTGGTTGTCGTCATTGTATCTGCAACTTGTGGTGGCATTGCGTTTGCTTGTGCTGGACAACCGGTCTGGTTATATTTGATCTCTGCTTAGTTCATGACTCACTGCAATGCTATATCAATGTCGGAGCATTTCATTTAGTTAAATTATACCATCTCATCATGCTACTCTTATATCATTGTTCTAATCGTAAATTCTTGCAGGTCATCACTGGATACCTGCTAGCTGGATCCATTATTGGTCCTGGAGGGTTTAACTTTGTCAGTGAAATGGTTCAAGTATGTAGCATAGATATGCATTCCTTTACCAGTTCCCCTAAAACCTTTCTGGATGATTCTTTCTCTGCCTTAGTGTTGTACTTGGATATATTACAGGTTCTGAATGCATAATCTAGTAGTAACGACTAATTGGATTATTTTAGCTTTGAATCTTAGAATTCTGATGATTGACCCGTACCATTTCACAATCATAAAAGTGATTGTTCTTTACATCAGAACGTTCTCTAATATTTGAGGGTATTAAATATAGTTTTCTCCATCAATAGTTAAATGGTTCACCTCTGTTGTAATTGCAACTATAAACAAGATTCCATATTATCTTCTTATGATGTTTTGTGAACACCAATTACAATCTTCTGAGTTATTGTTTGCAATTTTATAATCTTAATGCCCTAGCTTACCTTGTTATTGATGCTAATTTTCTTCTACCAACTTTACAATTCACTTGTTTTTCATCTGCCAGGTTGAGACGGTGGCTCAGTTTGGTGTTATTTTTCTTCTTTTTGCCTTGGGCTTGGAGTTTTCAACAACAAAGGTTAGTTCTCGACCTCCTTCTTCAATTTTTGTTTTTTCATTAATATTATATTCAAAGTTCATCTTCTTCAATTTCAGCTTCGAGTTGTCCGGGCAGTTGCTGTTGTAGGAGGTCTGCTTGAAATTGTTTTATTCATGTTCTTATGTGGCATTACAGCCATGGTATGATTATCTACTTATTGTTTCAGAAATTATATGCAATTATATTGCTGAGTTTCGATAATATGTGAAGACCACTTTTACCAAAGAATACACTAATTGATTGTTTAACCAATCACAAGGAACCAAACATCGCATTCTGGAAAACATCTATAAGAAGAAATAAGAAATGATTCAACATATGCAATTTTTGGCTGAGAAACTGACAATTTGAAATGACGACAGTTATAGAAATGATCCCATATTCAACACAGCATCATCTTTGTTTTTCCTATTCAATAATTTTTGGCTTTTAGATTCTGGCATCAGGCTTTGACCATAATGAGTTTTTGCTAAAGACAATCCTGCCATACCAGTTTCATACCTTGTGTGGTAAAGGGATTAGAGTTCAAATCTGCCTCATGGTTCCCAATTCAGTGTTTAAGGTAGTTGCTGCATGGTTTCATTGTAAAATGGGACCAAATATGCATCTTTTCTATCACACAAAAGTTTTGAAGTTGAGTTCTTTATTTTTACCCACTGGTGATAAAACCTCTAGTTTGTACCTGTCATTGTGGTGCACACACAGCAGAGGTACTATGCCATTGGTTTTGCTGCAGAGCATGTTGCATTCATATTTTTTCTTGGCAAGTAGAGTATATTGCACAGAGTTATTCATTCTTGATGCTGCAGTTCTGATTGGATGCTGTTTGCAGTTATGCGGTGGTAAATCTTCAGAGGGTGTGTTTGTTGGTGCATTCCTTTCAATGTCTTCAACAGCAGTGGTAAAAACCTTATCCTAATGTATCATGAGTCACTTGAACCTTCACTCTCATTATAGAATGCACAATGTAATGCAACGATCTCAAAGGTGCATGGTTTGGTGCAGGTATTGAAGTTCTTGATGGAAAAGAATTCTATTAATTCCCTTCATGGGCAAGTCACCATTGGAACTCTAATTTTGCAGGTTGGGTTCTTTACATTCATCCTTCAAATCTCACTTCTGTTTGTTGAGTTCCATTATCAGTTTCTGGCACTTAAGTTATCTATGTGAACTTTCCTTCCTTCCACCACTTACTACTTTGGAATTTTTTTACCTCTCAGGACTGTGCAGTTGGTTTGCTGTTTGCACTGCTTCCTGTTCTATGTGGAACTTCCGGTGTTCTTCAAGGACTAATGTCCATGACTAAAGTGTAAGTAAATATTAATTATCATGAGTTGCCAACTTTTTTCTTTGGAATTAGCATGTATACATGCATGTGTGTTCAGGCACAGTAAAGCTATTTATCTGTTGTAATATGCTTACTCTTGTTTCCAGGTTGGTGTTGTTGATTACATTTTTGGCTGTTCTGTCAATATTATCTCGTACTTGGGTTCCATGGTTTCTTAAATTGATGATGAGCCTATCATCACAGGTACACATTTATTTGGTAAATAAGTTGTTTTAAAGAAGTTCTGCTGTGGGCTTATAAAAAAAAATGTGTGTGTTTTAGCTACATCAGTCTTTTTTCTAAGACATTAATGAATTTTTGCAGACCAATGAACTTTATCAATTAGCATCAGTCGCGTTCTGCTTGCTTGTAGCCTGGGTATGCATCATCTGCTTGTTTTCAATCTATCTGCAACTCTTGATTTCGCTTCGTTACACCTTTATGAGTACTCCTATTATTGCTCGCTATGTTTCATTTGGGTTTCTATTTATGTACAGAAATCAAACAGTAGCTCTTAAAGAGCTGTACTTAGAGCATTTGAACCAGTGAATTGCGATGCTGCATGTGGCTTTAAATGTCTGAGGTGTTTCATTGTGGTGGAGAAGTCTTGTATTAGAGTTAAGCTCATGAATAGAGGTTGTTTATCAGGAAATGCTTCATGATATTTGAAATTATTGATATGCCATGTATTGAAATCATAATTAATTTGTATGGGACAGTAGATCCAATAATAGCTTTCCATTTTAAAAGTTTCTGAACATGGTTTTTTTTCTAACTAAAAATAAGATATTGGATCTGTTTTCATTTTGGCATCTGGTTTAAGATGATTCCTCCTGAGAATGTTAAAGATAGATGAACCAACATAAGAGTGGTGTATTTGGCATGTCACATACTGCTATAATTAACTGGGCTGTTATCGTTATATAATTTCGGTTGCATATGCTAAAGCTTTGATGTGTTGCATTTTATTATCAATGAAGTCCTTGCATTCTCCGCTTTGCTTTTCATCTTAAAGGGTTCCTTGAGATAATTTAAGCTGGCTACCTCTATAAATTTCTTTGCATTACAGGTTAAATGACACTATGATCTGCTTTTTTTATTTTATAACATTTCAGAGTAGTGATAAGCTTGGCCTAAGTCTAGAACTGGGTTCATTTGCTGCTGGGGTGATGATATCAACAACTGATCTTGCTCAGCATACACTAGAACAAGTAAGTTATAGTTAGAATGCTATTTTGTCAATGAAAGTTGTATGCATTTGTATACTGTAATATATGTGGCATCTAAGGCGATGTTGCCACCATGTAAAATAGAAATGATTGCTTCTCATTTATTTTGTGATGTAAAGATATTTTACCATCAGGAGATTCTTGAAAGTTGTTAAGCTTTCCATGGTGGCACTAGAATTCAGCAATGAATTGCTACTGTAATCTGACTGACTGACTTAACTGAATTTGGGCTTCTTGTTATTGTTGTTTTTTTAACTAATCAATGGAGGCAATATTTGTCTCTTAGGTTTAGCAAGTTTTGTTTGTTTCTGCTAAATGAATATGAGAGACTGTGAATGTTAGATGCTCTTCAGGGCTGTCACGTTGAATAAGGTGAAGGCTATGGTGAATGTGTAAAACCACAATGCTATTATCAGTGTTATGCATTGTAGTTGCAGTCCATCTTTGCAATGATAGTTTATTGGTTATTTTGTCAGGCTTTTGACATTTGATGTTTGTTACTGGTACCAGAGTACTCTCTAGTTATCCCACACATGAAGCTTGTTACTTGTGCAGATTGAACCCATTCGGAATTTCTTTGCTGCTCTTTTCCTTGCCAGCATTGGGATGCTGATCCATGTCCATTTTCTCTGGAGCCATGTTGATATATTACTGGCATCCGTTATATTGGTTATCATAATAAAGACAGCCATAATCACGACAGTTGTAAGGGGATTTGGTTACAACAACAAGACCGCACTTCTTGTAAGATTTTATGATGGCCTACTGGCTCTGTTACTTTTAAGAATATTGGTTGTTAATTGAGGGAACCTAAATATATTTATGTAAATGTGTAGGTTGGAATGTCTCTGGCACAAATAGGGGAGTTTGCTTTTGTTCTTCTTAGCCGTGCTTCTAATCTTCATCTAGTTGAGGTAAGTGGTACTATTACAGTTTACTGGGAAAAGTTTTCAAATAGAGAACTCCTGGAAAAGAGAATTTTGTATCTACTATGTCGACTTCTACATTTTTTGCTAATGGTGGTGGTCTGTGGTAATATTTACCGGAATTGCCCTTAAGTCCTGCTGAGAGACTCTGGAGATTATGATGAAGAGCTAACTAGCTAATACTTTGATCATTCTCAGGGGAAACTTTACCTGCTGCTTCTTGGGACAACAGCTCTTAGCTTGGTATGGTGATTTATTTTACTAAAGTTCGTGGAATTTATAGATTTTATGTTTGCCATGTTTTTTAGTTGGGTCTAACTTAACCTGATGCATTAATCGCTTGTTGGTATCAGAAAACTACATGCAATTGTAGTTTAAGTTGTTTCTGCAATTTAATTGCATATTTAGATTATTATTATGTTCATTCGAATAGGATAAGAGGGGGCAATGCTTTTTTATGTATTTTTCATTGCTTAAGAAGGAAATTTCTAGCGGTATTGAATTGCAAAAAAAGCGAACAATAGGGAGGAATCAATTTACTGTTGCCTGCACACATTTTGACAGATGTTGACTTACGTGACATCACTGCAGGTGACAACGACTCTGCTTTTCAAGCTAATCCCTGCTGTAATGCATCTTGGAGTGCTGTTACGGTGGTTCCCTCCTGACAGCGCAGTCGAGGTAAGCATTGATGAATTGATTGTCTAGACATGGACTTGCAGCTGTTGGTCGGATCGGCCATTGACTTGTATTTAGCGATCCTCCTCCTCTTGATCTCTTTCTAAACTTAATTATGTGCCTTTTGACTTCCAGGTTGGATCTAAAGGAGATAACTTCCGATCAGACAGTGGTAAACAACGGATTAGTGTGTTAGTCGAAGGACCTCATGACTCATGAGCTCCGTACATATGCCATTAAGTGGTATGCATGTCAAGTTTATATGACTAACACTATGCTGCGGCTTTTTTTCATCCCTCTGTGCAGATGAAGTTGACTGTGTTCCTCTAGGGCTGGCACGAAGTTTTGCGTTCGATTTAGATAGGAAATTTTCTTTGCCATGATTTTTTCATTGTATCATATGCTCGATCCAGCTCGGAATTACAGTTATAATTCATAGTAACCCATACTTGATGTCTTATGAACCTGTAAAATGAACATGTGCATAGTGCATTTTTCTTTTTTTCAATTTTATGATTTTTCTACAATCACGTTGAGAGAACTCATCTCAATGTTATGGCTTTTTTTACTGCCACTGTTGGGCAGATGTATATATTATGTTTAGAATCTCTTGGACAGAATCTCGTCAAATGTTAACCAGATTGTATGGAGCACATTTTTTTTAGAAAAACTATAATTTGCCGAAGCTCATAAAACATTTTTTTTTTAAAGAAACTTTAAAAAAATCTTTAGAAAAACTATAGCTTGGCAAGAAAATCAACATGCTTAGAGTGTGTTAGGTATTGCGGTAGCCGTTGTGGTTGTGATTTGAAAAAAATTGTTTTATAAAAAGTAATTTTAGTTGAGATTGGTTTGAAAAAATAAGTGTTTAGTTAAAACTGTGGTTGAAATTGAGGTTGAAGAAAAAGTAATTTAATGTGTTTGGATAAAAATGTTTTTGAAATTGAGGTTATAAAATAATTTTTAAAAATATATATTAATATTGATGGTTTTTAATTTAAATATTATAGATTTAACTATTACTATTATATCATGAAATAAATAATATTTTTTATAAAATATTTTTTATTGTTCCATTAAATTTGTTAAGAGCGCAACAATATAGGTAAAATATAATCAGGAATAAAATTG
>Ga0325411_1001707_pt1 | contig 24585 bp, 10 predicted proteins | sample PopdelMetagenome_13_FD_206181 | JGI IMG/M metagenome (GOLD analysis project Ga0325411, IMG submission 206181) | Populus deltoides microbial communities from Bellville, Georgia, United States - Xylem-PdIQD-R4 | ecosystem: Host-associated > Plants > Phyllosphere > Stem > Wood/Secondary xylem... | reverse complement strand
AAATATAATTGAAAGCACCAACATAATTTTTTCATCGGTAGATTGCGGTGAATTTTACCGATAAACTTTTTCATTGCTATATTTGTCGATAAACACCGACATAAATATTTTATCGGTATATATCGAGGGAATTACAGTGAGAAAATAAAGAATAAAAAAAGCCAGAAAAGTATGATGGCATGTAACTTTTACCGACAGAATTAATTTGACAGTAAAGTTCATTCCTAAATATACTGACAAAAATAATCTCTCGGTATATAGTGATGGAATTACGGATGATATTACAGTGGGATTCAAATAACCAAATTGTACGATGATGTGACACTTTTTACCGACAGAATAACTAATAGAATGCCCGATAAAATAATTATGTTGGTAAATCCATTAGTAATATTTAATTTTTAACCTCACGATCAACCCTCTTTTTCCCTTCCATTTCTCCTTCTTCCTTAGACATCTTTTTTTACAACAAACAGTCATCCCCCCCTTCCCCCCTCAATCTTAACAAAATCCAACCTCCCATAACAAATCCAACCACCACAATACTCGATTTGTCAGCATCCGTGTTTTGATTCAAAGTTTATTGAGGATTCTCCACCTTAAGTAAGCAAATCTAACCTTTTTTTTTATTTAAACACAATTTTTAAATGTTAATTTTTTTTTGCATATTTTTGTAGTATATGTATTTTGTTTAGGTGTTTACTTATTTTATAGTTTTTTCTCATACAATTTTGTTGCATGGATTTATGATTTGTACATGTTATGGTTTGTTTAAAATTTTGTAAAATTACATTTATTTGTAAATAGATGAAACTTATATTGAATTTTTGACTTCAATGTTTTGTAATGAAATAAAAAATGACTTATTTAACAGGTTTTTTTATATATATTATCAATTTTATTGTCGAGTTGTATTTTTTGGTAAATATGTAGAAATTTGAATTTATGTAGATATATAATTGATAATAAATTAAGAGATATATTAAAATAGGTTGAATAAGATTGAGCCAAACTAATATTTTTACAAATTTATTTAGTTAACCTAGTTAATTAATACATATTGTCATCATTATTTAAATAGATTTGATATAAGTAATAGATGATCATTTATGGATTAAATGAGATTCACCCTAGGGGTTATGGAGGATGAATTATTGTAATGTGATTCAGGGTTTTATTAATTACGCACTATCTAATTCGTGAAATATTAGTAAAGGCGGTATTAGATATCAATGCAAGAGGTGTAAAAATAAAAAATTTATCGATCAAGATATTGTAACTATACATCTTCTATAAAAAAACAATTAATAGAGAAATACATATATGGATATACACACGAAGAACCATATGTTCCTCGCGATTCCATAGTAGGGAGGATGGTTAAGTTAACTTCTAGCACTAGCAATGTGCATGGAGTTGTAAATGATAATAGTAATCCTTACAGAAATATGGTTATTGATGCTATGAAAATGAATCAAGGTCATGTCGATCAAATGTCCAATCATAGATGAAGAACCTAATGCAGACACAACCAGGTTTTTTTTTTTTATCTTTTGAAAGATTCTAACGAACCATTATAGGATGGTTGCACAAATCACAATAAATTATCGATTGTTGCACAAGTGTTTACCATTAAGTTAGATCATAGGTTGAGTGATGCCAATTATGACAGAATTGTCGAATGAGCAAGAAGTATTTTACTTCAAGGGGGTAGGCTAAAAGAGAATTTCTATGTTGTTAAGTTCATGATGAAACCCCTTAGTTTAAAATACGAGAAAATTAACGTGTCCAAACTTATGCATGTTGTACTCCCTTGAAAATGCAGAGTCGATCAAGTGCAGAACATATAGACATTCTCGTTATAAACCTAGAACTAACAAAGGAAGGACTCTTATCGCATACAGAAAACTTAGATACTTCCAAATCACGCCTAGACTACAGAGGTTATTCATGTCACTAGAGACTACTAAGTATATAACATGACACCAATCACATGATGCAGTGGATGGAGTGATGAAGCACCCTTTTAATGATGAAGCCTTGAAATACTTTAACAGTATGCATCCTCAGTTTTCAGTGAAATCAAGGAACGTGTGACTTGAATTATATATAAACGAATTCAATCTATTTAGATCATTTATTGCTCCTTATTCTTGTTGGTCGGTAATAATCATAGTTTATAACTTGCCACCGGGGATGTGTATGAGGTTAGAGTTCATGTTTTTATCTACAATTGTTGTTACCCATTTTTGAGTTCCCACACAAAAATGAGAAAATAAAAAAAAATTAAAAGAAATCCAAGAAATAATAAGAGTGAGAAGAGAATGCTAAAATGCTGAAAATGGCCAAAAATTGGTTGAGGGGGTTCAAAAATGCAAAAGGTTGAAATTTGACAGTATATCGTTGACTGATGAGAGCCTTGTTGACAAAGAAAATTTAATTTTTGAAAAAATATATTCAAAATCAGATGTTTATGGACTCAATTAAATTTTATCTAAGGTTTAATTAAATTTATGGAGGGTTTGATTGCAAGAAAAATTGATTTTTAAGTCAATTTAGGCTTTTGTTGGAAGAAATTAAAGTTCTAGGGTCAAATTACAATTTTCAAGAATTGATTTAGTCAAATCAGGGGCTTAATTGCATATTTATTGAAGTTTGATGGCTAATTAGAGATTTAATTGAAACAATTCGTAACCAAGGACCAAACAGGAAGAGGCGCTAAAATCAAGGCTTAATTGCATATCCATTCATATGATTACCAAAATGCAAAAAATTCAATGACCAAATCAGAAGTATCCATTAGAATTTTGAAACGGCTTCGTTTCTTGGAGCACTATTCATTGTCTTTTTAAAAGCAAACGGCTGAAGATGGGGGAGGCGTTAGCAACAAAGACAGTGGAGCTGGAATCAAGGGGAGGCATGTCTCGCAGTTGTCATTCCTTTGCAAACTGTTACCAAGCCAACTATTACTAGCACTAGGCCGTCTCTGGCCTATAAAAAGCAGAACAAAAAGATGAGACAAAAGAGAGAGAGAAGGGAGGTGAGAACAAAAAAGACGACATGGAGAGGGAAAGAGAAAAAAAAAGGGGGAGAATAGAGGAGGAAAAGAGGGGAGAAAACAAAAAAAAAAAAGCCAAACAAGAGAAGGGAGAAAAGAATAGAAAACAGAGACCAGATAGAAGAGAAGAAAAACAAAGAGAGAAAAAAGAAAGGAAACATAAGAGACAGAAAGAAGGGAATTAAAACTGAGAAACAGAGGAGATGAGGAAAGAGTTTAATCTAAGGGAGATGGAAAGGAACAGAAAAATAAGAACACATAGGAGAAGAGAATAACAGTAACCTCAATCTCTTTCATCTTTCTCTCTCTCCGCTGTTTGGAGTAGCGCCATTGTCAGCCCCTCACCATCATCCTCCCCTTGCTGCAAACCCGTGAAGAAGAAGAAGAAGAAGCATGTGCCTCTGTACAGACAAGAAAAACAACAGCAAACACTGCCCGCCACCGCAGAAAAGAGCCACCGTCTGCAGCCACCAGCGCCGCCTTAAGCCACCATCAACAACGACACCACCACCATTAGAAACAGAAGAAGAAAAGGAGAAACAGGAGACAAAAGTGGGGAGAAGAATAAACACAGAAAAAATAGAACAGAGAAGGGATAGAACTGCCGTCCAACAACATAGAACCAGCAGCTCCAGCTCCCATAAGAGAGGACGACTGCTAGGTAAGCCTTCACTTCTCTTCTTCTTCTTTTCCTCGCCCGGGCTGCTCCACTGTTCAGGTTGCATGTGAACAGTGAAGAGTTCTCCACTGTTTGTTTCTGTTTACTGGGTAGGGCAGTGTCAGCCTTACCTAAAAAGGAAAATTTTAACAAAAATATTTTCAGAAAATTTGTGATTTCCCCGGGTATTTTTTACGGAATTTTACTTAATATTGGTTTGTATTTTCATACTGTAAAGATACAAATCTGGTATTAAAATACCTGGTTTTGTCAAAAAATTAGAAAAATAAATGTTTTTTTGTTTTCATGCATACAACCAAGTATCTCAAAAAATTCATATCGTTTTTCATACAACAAAGAAAAATTCAAAAAATATTTAGCATGCATTTTGGCTTTAATAACCAGCTATTAAAGTAACGAGAACTAGGCCAAAATTTTAAAAATAACAAAAAAAATTATTTTGTTGTCTTTTAGTATCTGGAGTTACCATCTTATACATAAGATGTATTTCAGATATTAAATCCTTTTGTTAATGTTAGAATAGTTAAATTTTATCTGATAAGATAAAGACCTCCTTACTGAGGATGACTTTTCTTAAACCGTAAACAAACCAATAATAAGACCCTAGATTTTATCAGACAATAAAACAATGCAGCTTAGCTTAGGTAGAGTGTATTTGGGGTGCTAATACATTCCCTTTATGCAACCAGTCTCCATACCCGATCTCTAAGACTAGTTAGGGTTCGTAGTGACCAAAATACTAGGTGGCGACTCCCATTCCAATTCTTCATTGATAAAAGATAAGAATTTTTTATCTCCCAATATTTGCCACATTAGATACCATTTTGAGAGTGGATATTATCACCGCGATGCCGCATAAGTGCGACAATAGTCATACCCAGTCCTAATAGTCTGGGTCAGAATATAGATTTTTATCTTCGACTGTTGATTGATGAGATGAAACAATTGTGGTCATCCAAGACTTTAACTTATGATGTATCGAGGAAACAATTTTTTTTGATAAAGGCAGCTTTAATGTGGACAATTAATGATTTTCCTGTTTATAGAATGGTTTCTGGTTAAAGCACGCATGGAAAACTATATGTCAATATTGTATGGAAAATAACAAGACATTTACATTAACAAACAGCGGTAAAGCATCTTTTTTACTACCACCGACGGTTCTTGCCAATAGATCACAAGTATAGAAAGAACAAGAAGGACTTCTTTCGATGTCAGAGTATGGTGACATTGTTTTTTGTTTTCAATCCAGTAAGCAAAAGTTTTATGGTTTTGGTTTGACCTATAATTGGGTTAATTGAAGTATTTTCTAGGAGCTTCCTTATTGGAAGACCAATATTCTCCTCCATAACCTTGATGTTATGCACATAGAAAAGAATGTATTTGAGAACATTATCAACACAGTTATAGAGGTGAAGGGGAAGGCAAAGGGCAACATCAAAGCTAGAATTGATATAACTTTGTTTTGTCACCGTAAAAATATGAAGTTGGTTTATGTTAGGTCACGAGTCGTAAAGCCCAAAGTCAGTTTTGCCTTAGATAAGAATGCATAATTACTTGTCTACCAGTGGCTTAAAAGTTTGTGTTTTTTTGATAGACATGTCTTGAACATATCAAGGTTAGTGAATTCAGAGGATTGCAAATTGTATGGAATAAAAAATCATGACTGTCACATGTTCACACATTCCATTAGCTTATCAAGATTTATTTCCAAGTGGGATATAAGATGCACTCACGGAGATCAGTTATTTATTTAGATATATAAACATCAATAAGTTGCAGACACAACACATAAAGAGGGTTAAAACGAATATTGTCCAGACAATATGCAAACTTGAGATGATATTTCCTTCATTATTTTTCAACTCGATAGAGCATTTATCCATACATTTACCATTTGAGGCAAAACTTGGAGGCCTAGTCCAACATAAATGGATGAATCCATTTGAGAGGTTAGGGATTACACATGCATCTTAATTAATTTTTTTTTGTCTTTCTTTGCATAATTCAAAACAGTAACATCCCCCATTTCTGGGATAAAACAACAATCTCATGTCAATAGAAAAACATAGTAGTTAAATTTTATATATATATATATATATATATTCATGGTCTTCGTATTATCATCTACCAGAATTTCAACGGAGTCCCCCCTATACCGGAAGTTCCCAAGTTACCGACATGTAACCTGTTTACACTTCTAACAGTTCGCATCTCATAATTTAATTCCCGACCTAATTATCCTGGGTTTCAATTCCACAATTATACTCACACCTATCAACCATAATATTTATGATATGCATTATATAATAAAATATCATTATTGATGGATAATTAAATAAATATAAATACATAGACATGAAATATGGTTATATGAACTACAACGTTAAATTCATCCAATCAAGTTTAAATATTTATTATACAAATTAAGTTATACAAACATTTTCATATTTACAAAATACAAGGGTATACTCCCTAAAACCTAGATTTCAAGAAGGGAACATAAGCTAGTATCTACTCCTGTCGTGCATGCGATGATCCTGAAACAAAATACATATTATTGCAAGTTGAATATCACAATAAATATAACAATATGAATATCTAATAATTTCAACAGGGTAACATGCATTCATATTTCATTTACTTCTCCCTTCTAGTTTTTTTTATTAAAATCTCTTCCTTATTCAAACTATTAATAAACGTTCCCTCTACCACTATCAACCTTCATTCCAGACTTTATAAGATCAATGTGATTACTTTTGCTTATCACGTTACCAATACCAATTTCACTGGTATCGTCATCACCACCCCATAGGAGTCGATGTAAGGCGATCCCTTTACCCAGGATCCTAACATACACTAAATGTATGCTAGTCCATTCGTGGCGATCTCCTTACCCGGGATCCTAACATGCACTAAATGTATGCTGGCCAATACATGTTGATCCCCTTACCCAGGACCCTAACATACACTAAATGTATGCTAGTCCATTCGTGGCGATCCCCTTACCCGGGATCCTAACATACACTAAATGTATGCTAACCAATATATGGTGATCCCCTTACCCGAGATCCTAACATACACTCAATGTATGCTAGACAATACATGGTGATCCCTTTACCCGGGATCCTAACATACACTCAATGTATGCTAGTTTATGCCTCAAATCACACTTCTCATATTTCCTTTGTCAGTGATAATTTCATCACTTGGCAATTCACATAACAACTTTTCACCTTGAATACACATATATTCAGTGATTCACATTTCACATTAATAATATATTAAATCATGGAATTTAACTAGAAAGCATAGGTGTGAATCACCTACCTGCAATAGAAGCTCTACTCGTGCTCCCCTACTGCTGTTGTTGTACCACGCCTGTAGTCCCTCCTGCAAATCACAGGTTTATCTCATAAATTTTCCTCACTCAAAGATATGTTTTATAATAACCATATCAACAACCAATAAGTCTTTCTTTCAGTTATTTCTTAGTACTTTATGTTTTTCTCATTTCACTCATTATTATTGTCGTTCTTTGTCCAATCCTAGTTATCATTCCTTTCTTTATATTTGGACTATCACTATCCAACTGTTACTGCCTCATTTTTGAACTGTTACTGTCTGACCTCTCCTCAGATTTTTGACTATATCTAGAGTTATAGAACTCCAATTCAAGCAAAATTTATAGCATTGGAAAGGTAAGACATGAGGCTACAAATTCTATGTTTTGAGAAGAACCCAATTCTTTTTATAAGATAGTCAAAATCGCTCATCAACAAACACTTAGACTGTTACTGTCTAATTGTTACTGTCCATTTTTGAACTATTGCTGTCTGACCTTTTCTTAGATTTTTAACTGTATCTGGAGTTATAGAACTCCAATTCAAGTGAAATTTATGGCGTTGGAAAGGTAAGATATGAGGCTACAAGTTCTATGTTTTGAGAAGAACCTAGTTCTGCCTCTAAGATAATCAAAATCACTCATCAATAAACACTTGGACTGTTACTGCCCAACTGTTACTGTCCATTTTTGAACTGTTACTGTCTGACCTCTCCTTAGATTTTTAACTATATCTAGAGTTATAGAACTTTGATTCAAGCAAAATTTATGGCGTTGGAAAGGTAAGACATGAGGCTACAAGTTCTATGTTTTGAGAAGAACCTAGTTTTTCCTTTAAGATAGTCAAAATCGCTCATTAACAAACACTTGGACTGTTACTGTCCATTTTTGAACTGTTACTGTCTGACCTCTCTTTATATTTTTAACTATATCTGGAGTTATAGAATTCCGATTCAAGCGAAATTTATGGTGTTGGAAAGGTAAGACATGAGGCTACAACTTCTATGTTTTGAGAAGAACCCAGTTCTGCCTCTAAGATAGTCAAAATCGCTCATCCATGAACCAGACCTGCTACCCTATAGAGTCTGTCATGACCCAGTCTCGGTTGGTAACCCATAACTGGAGTTCTATGACTCCAAATTGAGCAGGACCAATTTTATTAGTTAGTAAACATCCAAAAATACAATTTCTATAGAAGAAGTTGATCCTAATTCCTTCATTCTCCAACCCAAAATCTCCTTGAAAGTCAAGAGACGAAACTGTCCAGATTCATCAAGTTTTCCATTTACACACAACACATGAAGTTCTTTACTTTAACAACTCATACTTTTTCCTCAATTCAAGTCTAAGAACTCAATATATAAATTAACATCCAGGCATCAATTCATAATCGACTTGAAATGACTCATAAGACCAGGTTTAGAATATCTTACCTGGTGCGACTCAAGGCTTCGATCCCTCCTTTTCTTTCTAATGACAGCTGACCCTCCCCTCTTCTCTTCTTGTTCAATTTTTTCTTGTTAATCCCTTTCCCACCAGGGTTTATATTACCTATAACCCTTAATCTAGGATGGGTTCTTGAAATTTTGGTGTTTCTCTCTTGATTTGTAAAAATAGATATAAAAACTCCCTCTTTTCTTTCTTTACGTAGCTACAGATCTGTTTTTGGTGAGAATAGGAGTATTTATGCTCTATAATTATTCTTATTTGCATTTAGGCCCTATTTTCTTTAAGTGTATTCGTTTTTGGCCCCACTTCTTTTCTTTTTAGTTTAGTTTATTTTCTTTAATTTAATCCAGTGTTGGTTTTTTTCTCGGGATTTACAAAAACATTCTTTTAATTCCATATAGGTACTTGTTCAGCCTTAAGAGAAAAGTAAAAAACAAGACGCGTGTTGAGGATTCGATATGCGAGGCCTATATTGTTGAAGAGATTTCAACATTTATTTCGTACTATTTCGAGCCTTAATTGAGTAAAAAAAAATCAACTGCATTCCAAGGCATGATGATGGCGGAGAAGTGCCTTCGACTTGTATCAAAAAAATATTGGGAGGGGAAGATATTTGTCTAACATAATTATGTGCTATTTAATTGTGATGAACTAAAACCTTTTATTCAATAAGTGTACGACTTAACATGTCATTATTTTTTAACAATTAATCTCATATAATATCATAAACTGATATATTATTGAATTCCTCGTAAGCAACATCATCAATATTTATTGTTCCAAGACTCACAACTAACATCAATATTTACTTTTCCAAAACTTATAGCTAACTAAATCCCAAATCTTTTGATTACAAGATGAACAATTTTCCACGTGATTCAGAACACATGTAAGTATTATACAATTATTTTTATCTCACAAGATACTTAATTTCATTAAACATTTCTCATTAACTATTCATAGTTAGAAGAGGTAATTGAATTGCAATATCATAGTAAATAGAATATAATTTTTTTATTCAAATTTTATTGGTATGACACAACTGACTGACAAAGAAATTAGAGTAGATCCCTATTATGGTTTGGTCAAAATTAATTCAAAGGCTAGACTCCGCAACGTCGATAATGTTTTTTTTTTCGCCAAGCAATTCCAGCAAGTTTATTACATATACATATACACTCATTCCTTTAGAAATGATTGTTTAAGAGTTGATTGGTTATCCATAGTGAAAACCAAACTGAGGGGTCGTGTTGATGTTGTTTAGGATGGGAACAATGAATTAATTATGGGAGATGATGTCTTTCAACTTGGTGAATTAGTTTATCCATATCGAGTTACTCTATCTAATGACTTAGAAGATGTTGACGCTTAGTTGATCAAAATTTTTGCATCACCGATAATATTTTTGTTTATGTGGACGCTTAGGAATTGAATGATGTTTTGAGCTCCAACGAAGATACATAAGTCGATGAAGATGATGATAACGATGAAAACAACGTAGAAGATTATGATGGAGATGAGGACGAGTCAATTGATGAAGAAAGAAGATAATTCTGATTAATTTGCACAACATGAATTTATAATGCCATAAACTATAATATAATATTTATGGACGAAACTCACTTTAATGTAATGATAATGGTGTTAATTTATTTTTGAATGACAAGGAAATATTTATTTTATTATTTTAATGTGAACTGGTGTTCTTTTTTTGTGCGTGCAACTATGAATTTAAGCATTTGCATGATGAATAGATATGGAATACAGATACAATCTGGCATCAGACATAGTTTTACATCGATGGAAATACCAACGAAATGTATCCATTGGTATATTCTAGTGGGAATGAGAATTGTTCCCCTTTTTCTTGGCATTGTTCATGGTGTTAATTACACACAAATATACCGATGAAATATTTCTATCGGTATATTCTAGTGGCAATGAGAACTGTTTTCTTCTCAAGAAAGTGATAATTAATGTTTTTTTTACCAATAGAATCACCAATGGAATTAAATTTCCAATGCGCTGACAATTAATGCTTTTTAGAACTATGGTACACGTTTCCCAATGGAATCATCAACGAAATGAGAATTTCAAGGTGCTGGTAATTAATGCTCTTATTGAATGTTGATTGTTTAGTCTTTTGCTGATGAAATCACTAACTAAATGAAAAGCTATCAATAATATTTGGAGGGGTTTCTGAAATTTTTTGTGCGAATTGAAAATTTCAACTTGACTTCACAAACAAAATCACCGGCAGAAATTTTAAAGATACTAACATTTAATATTCCATAAGGAATTTTATCAGTAAAACCTAATATAAAAGACCACAGGCATAACAGACGGGGCTTCATCTTCTTCCTTCATCTTCTTTCATTCTCTCTCTTTTTCTCTTTTTTTCTCTCTTCTTCTTTATTCTCTTATTTTTGTTTATGACCCGAGCCGAAATTAAGCATCATCTTCTCTTCTCATCCTAAGGTATGTTGTCTTTCTTCATTTTTCTTCTAATTTTTATATTTTTTAGGTTATTTAACAATCCCTTTTCATTTATTTTGTTTTTCTTTTTTTAATTTTAATTTTCAACCAACACTAAGAATGCCATAAAAGTAAGAATTTTTCATTCCTTTTCTTTTTTTATTTGTGTTTTTTTTGTTGCATTATTATTATTATTTGTTATTATTTTTGTTCAATTTTGTGTTGAATTTAAGTTATTTAAATAAATTTTTTCATTATTTTGAATAATTTTGGTTATTGTTTTCCCAATTTTGTTGTTCAATTTCAATTAAATATGTAGTATTAATTTTAATTATTAATTTGAACTTTTGTTAATTTAGATTACGTTTTTTGTAAATTTAGGATTAAATATATTACCCCTTAGAAAATAAGAATTTTATGCGAAATTGAATTATTCTAATTTGTTGGAAGAAATTTAATAAAATGAATTGGTTTGTGGCATATATGTTTTGTATTTGCAGGTTTAAAAATTTTAAGTAGCCTCCGATATAGGGAAGGTGCATCAGAATGTTTTTAAAAAATAGAAATCGTTTAATTTTTTCCCGTTAATTTATGTAGATGTCTAGGGGAAAGTTTATTGAACGTCATGAGTACATAATCACTACTAGTTTGATTTGTCTTGTGATGCTAACAACCACGAGTCATTAGGTGCCGACCACAAACAGGCACCTGAGGCACAAGCATCGACTTATGATGCGGGGTCATTAAGTGTGTTGCCGTAATGTCGAGGGGTTGTCCCTTCACAACAGGATCCATTTTCTCGCAAGTACAAGGCCCAGTAGAATGACAACATTTTAATGTAAGTTTAATTTGCTTTCACAAACACATGTTTAATAATTTTTTAAAAAATAATTTTATTTAACAAATGCATGATTTTCAAGGTTTAAGGTTTATATTAACTTAAATATATTTTTTATTATGTTAATTTGGTTAGTTTATTGAAATTACTAAAATTTTTCTTTCATAGATTTTTATTATAAAGGAAAATTTGAATAGGAGAGAGATGATGATAATGTTGTGATGAGGGTTTTGGAGAATCATGTTACAACTAGGTAAAATTAAAATTAAAATAATTTTTGTTTCCAAATATTAAAATTTATTTTTCATTTACTAATTGATAATTTATTAGTAACATATAAGTTGTGTGATTTTTGGTATAAGGCGCAAAAAAAAAATTACGAAAGAAAGCAAGCTTCTAGCCTGGAATGACATGACAATTTGGAAGGATTTCAGACCGCCATATATCTTAAGGCTGTATGGCCAAACTACATGTAGCACATGATGTCTGCGCATTTTACTCGATGGTCACAGTTCGGTATAAAAAACCGGCATCGATATGTTCCCAATTGATTGGTGGTTGGAGGAGAGATACGGGGATGATCATTCGACACATCTGATTCTTGATCTAGATTTGTGGTTGGAGGTAGGATTGTCTGGTGGACTCAATCGAAGTCAAGTGTATGAACTCTCTTACACTTTGACCAAGAACTTGTGGACAGCCCAGAGTGTTTCAATCGTTGGATTTCTCATAATCATTTCTGAGCACTCAAACTCCTGAGTTCAAGGCGATGTTAGACCAACAAATACAAGATCGGACCCATCTTATTGAAAAATATGAACTACTCATTGCGGATTATGAAGAACTCTACCGAGTGGTAATAGAGATCACACATGGATGGTCCATATGCTCCTTATTGTCCCCACGGTCCCCGTGACGACCAACCTCCTCCTCCTCTGGTGCCGCCTCTGTTTTAGATTCATTGTATTTGAACGTACAAATGTTTAAATTTGTAATAAATATTTAATTTTATATTATTTTAATTTCTTTTTATATATTTTATTTTTTTATTTTAATTATTTTTCTACTTCTGTTCAATATATTTTTTTTAAATATACTTTAAAATATTACTGACGGACCACATCCGTCGGTATATTCCAACCAATTTCCTCTTGAACAATCATTTCTAAAGGAAAAGTGTATATGCAATATAGTTGCTGGAATTGCTTGGTGAAAACAAAGACATCGTCAACGTTACGAAGTCTAGCTTTTGTATTAATTTTGACTAAACTATGATGAGGATCTACTCAGATGCCTCTATTAGTGGTATCATACCAATAACATTTGAATAAAAAGACTATATTCTACTTATTATGATATTGCAATTCAATGATCTCTTTTAACTTTCCATATTAGTCAACTTTAAACTCATTAAAACTTGATCTCTTAACACAAACTCCACTATTATATGTCTTTCTACCTTAACCATACTTTTTAGTATGAAGCACACGTCCATTGATAAAATACCAATTATAGCATTTCACCTTTCTTTCAAAATTCAGACTTAGTAAATTCAAAGCAACACTAGCATTTCCTTCTAATTGATAAACCTGGTACATGAATTACATCTCTATCATAGTTAACAAGAAATGTGTAATGAAATTAAGTATCTCAAGAGATAAGAATAACTAAATAGTCTTTACATATGTTCTGAATCACGTGGAAAATTGTTCATCTTGTAGTCGAAAGATTTGGGATTTAGTCAGCCGTGAGTTTTTAGACAGTAATAATTTATGATGTTGCCTCTGAGGAATTCATCAATCTATTAGTTTAAGATAGTATAAGAGATAAATTATTCAAAAGTAACAAAATATAGAGTATGATACTTTCTGAATAAAAAGTCTCAGTTCATCGCAGTTAAAAGCACATAATTATGTGTTTGTCAGAATTTTATTTTTTGTCAAATATCTTTTCCTCGTAGCATTTCTTAGTATGGGGTCATCTAAGATGGGAGAATATTGACAAGTTCTTAATCGAAGGCACTTCCCCACCATCGTTATGCCTTGGAACACGATTGATTCATGTTCTCAAGTAAGACTTGAAATAGTACAAGATAAATATTAAGATCTCTTCAACAATATAAGCCTCATAATTAGTACTTAAAAGTGCATTTTTATCAAGGTTTTATATCATCATTTACACTTGAAGTATCAATAATTCCTTAACTAGAGCATGTTTTATAACAACAAGTCTAATATTATAAGATACCTTTAATTTATGGTAAATATTCACTTTAAATGCAGGCTTATCACATAAATCAAAAGATTGATTGATGACTTTAACTACTGAAATTGAGAAGACAAAGAGAGGGCTAAGCTTAGAAAAGAGATGCTGGTTGAATTCAAATTGGAACACCATTCGGTTATTGGATCATAACTGGAGCTGTAAAACTTGGATTTAGGTCTGGTTTATATGGATAGAAAGCCGTTACCGGGAAGGTAGGTTACTGTATAAATTTTATATTTTATTTTCTTTTTTTCTTTTCACTTTTATTGTTTTTCTAATTCTTGTTTTTTTTCTTTTCCTTTTTCTTTCCTTTTGCACGTGCATGAGAGTTTGGTCATATACATTAAGTGGTAGACTTTGTAGGGTATCCTCATCATTTTCAGAAAATATAGCTAAAGAAGATAACTATCACTTCATAATGAGAATAATAAGAATAATCGAGTTAGAACACTTAGAGACCACATGAATCCTACAAGAACAAGTGCACCCTCATGTATAGTTTTCCCTCCTGATGCATTTCACTTCAATTTTAAGCCAAGTATTATTCAACTTTTACCTTCTTTTCATGACTTAGATCTAGAAAAATCATACTTGCATTTGAGATAATTTGAAAAAGTTTGTAACACTTATAATGACTCAAATTGTAGCATGAACACTATTAGATTAAAGCTTTTTCCTTTTTCATTAAAAGATAAAGCTAAAACATGGCTACAAAATCTTAGGTCAGGATCCATTCGTGATTGGGATGAAATGCAACAACAATTTTTAAAGAAGTTTTTTCCATCTCACAGAACAAACTCTTTCAAACGACAAATCACCACTTTCACTCAAAAACCAGGAGAAACATTTTACCAATGTTGGGATAGGTATCGAGACTTGTTTAATACTTGCCCTTATTATGGTTTTGAAACATGGAGATTGGTTTCATATTTTTATAAAGGGTTAACAACTAAAGATAGACAAATTGTAAAATTGATGTGCAATGGAACTTTTAAAGATAAAGACCCTAATAAAGCAATGAAATACTTAGACTTGCTAGCTGAAAATGCTCAAAATTGGGACACTATAGGCACTTATAAGGCACCAATTAAAACTCAACCTCATATATCTAGTGAAGGAATGTACAACCTTAAGGAAGATCCTGACCTCTAAGCCAAGTTCGCATCTTTAGCTAGAAAAGTCGAGGCACTAGAATTGAAAAGGAGTGGTCACTTAAAATCTGTTCAAGATATTATGTATCAAATCTGTGAATCCAATGAACACTCAACCAATGACTGTCCAACTTTACCTTCTTTCAAGGAATGTCTCCATGAACAAGCCCATGCTTTAAATAGTTTTCAAAGGCTCAATCATAACCCATACTCGCAAACATACAACTCTGGTTGCAGAAATCACCCAAATTTCAATTGGAAGAGTGATAACAATAATGCACAAACTTCACAACCATCGTTTCAAGCACACCATAATTTCCAAAATTCTCATGAATATGAACCTCCTTATGTTCCCCCTCCTAAAAGAAATCTTGAGGAAACATTGCATGCATTCATTGATAAGCAAGAGACAATCAACACTCAAAATGCTCAAACTATGGTAGATTTGAAAGATACTCTTGCAAAGTTCACATTTGCTCTCAGTTTTTAGGAGAAAGGTAAGTTTCTATCTCAACCTCAGTAAAATCCCAAAGGACAATACAATTCAAGTGCAAGTAGCTCTAGAAGCCAACACATGGATCAAGTCAAGTTAGTCATTATTCTCCGTAATGGTAAGGTCATTGAAAAACTCATTCTTGAACCTTGTGAGAAAGATGATGAGTTAATCTCTGAGGGTAAGGAAGGGGTTAAATCTGAACATTGCAAAGAAAAGACTGACTCCTCACCAGCACTTCCATTTCCTCATGTCATGACCAAACAAAGAAAAGTCAATCACAATTCTGAAATCTTTAAAACTTTCAAACAGATAAAGATCAATATACCTTTGTTGGATGCTATTAAACATGTACCTTCTTATGCTATATTTTTGAAAGACTTGTGCATCGTGAAAAGAATACTGAATGTGAAAAAGAAAGCCTTTTTAGCCGAACAAGTAAGTGTCATTCTTCAAAACAATAATGCTTTGAAATATAAAGACCTTGGTTGTCCTACAATTTCATGCTTTATTGGAGAACATAAAATTGAAAAAGCTTTACTTGATCTTAAAGCTAGTGTGAATTTACTTCCATATTCGGTTTTTCAAAGTCTCAATCTTGGTGAGTTAAAACCAACTTCTGTAACTCTTTTACTTGTTGATAGATCTATAAAAGTTCTTAGAGGAGTAGTTGAAAACGTGTTAGTACAAGTTGATAAATTTATTTATCATGTAGATTTTGTTGTCTTGGATACACAACCTGTTGAAACATTTAATTCAATTTCTGTTATTTTAGGACGTCCGTTTCGTGCAACTTCTAATACATTGATTAATTATAGGAATGGACTGATGAAGTTATCATTTAGAAACATGACATTGGAGATGAATATTTTCAACATTTGCAAGCAACCTGGAGATGATAATGATTTACAAGAAGTAGATCTTATTGAAGAATTAGTTTATAATCAATTTGAATCTACCTTGAGTAAAACTGATTTTGATGAATCTGAAGAATTGCAAATGATTTATTCTCAAGAAGAAATCAAGGACAAAAAAGGCACTGACAATGTTGTCGCAGATCATTTGTCAAAATTGACAATAGATTCGACATTTGACATCCCACCAATTGATGATTACTTTCCTGATGAATCCTTACTTTCTCTTAATCTAATGCCTTGGTTTGCTAATTTTGTCAATTTTCTTACTTTAGGATATTTTCTAGCTCATTGGAGTACCCAAGACAAAAGAAATGTTTTGAACGAAGTGAAGAACTTTTATTGGGATGACCCTTATTTATTCAAATATTATCCTGATCAAAGATTTTGAAGATACATTCCTAACAATGAGGTAAGTAGTGTCATTAAATTTTGTTACTCTGAGGCATGTGGGGGTCATTTTTCATCAAAAAAGACAACTGAAAAATCTTACAATGTGAATTTTATTGGCCCACCATGTTCAAGGACACACATGCATTCTGCGAAACTTGTGAAAATTGTTAAAAAGTTGATATTGGTGAAAACATTTTGCTTTATAATTCTCGATTCCATTTATTTCTTGGAAAGTTAAGATTAAGATGGAGTGGTCCATTTATTGTGAAACATGTGTATCCTTATGGGGCCTTTGATATTGAGAATCCAAAGAATGACAATGTTTTTAAAGTAAATGGACATTGTTTGAAAGCTTACCTTGATAATTTTCCTAGTGAAAATGAATCCATTGGTTTGAATGATCCTGTATATAAAGATTGATTGTTTTGTTTTTCTCACATTGTTTTTGTGTTTCTTTTTGATGTGACTCTTGTTTTGCTAGTCTTTCTCCAAACCCAGTCAAATGGCGGATAACGGTACTCCGTGACTCTTAAGTCGGTTCTTTCAGTTTCTCATGATAACTGATATTTGTGTATATATTTATATACACAAATATCAGTTATCATGGGAAACTGAAAGACAATAGGATAATTAATATAATCATATTAATAATTTATAATCCGATTGGAACCTTCTTTGTGTGTCGTTTCCAGTTAAGTAATAAAAAGATTTTATATTTTACTTATTTGAAATACCGTTAGTGGATCATCTAACCTTGATAATTGTTCTATCCTTGTTTAATCCTTACATCAATATCACATCTCAAAAGTTCTATTCAACTCCTTTTCATTTATTGTTTATAATTTATATAGTTCACCTCCCTATGGTTCGACTCAGATCTTGTCGGGTTATTTATTACTTCGACACTCTTGCACTTGGGATAAGGCATCAATCTTTCGATCGTGTCACTTCATATATTGAAGCCTCAACATTTGCCTTGTCTTTCACTTTTATCTTAAGGTTGAACAAGTACTCGCATGAAATTAAATAAATGTTTTGAATTTTTTTTAAAAGAATGATGCACGTGTAATCCTTAACCTCTCGAATGGATACATCCATCTATATTGGATCGAGCCTTTAAATTTTGTTGTAAATGGTAGATATATAGGTAGATGCTTCATTAAGTCAAAGAATGATGAAGGGAATATCATCTCAAGTTTATAGATTGTCTGGATGATATTTGTTTCAAGTCTTTAAAGAAGTAACTAATCTCCGTGAGTGTATCTCATATCCTCTTTGGCAATAAATCTTGGTAAGTTAGTGGAATGAGTGTTTGCATAAACCTATGGCAGTCATGACTTTTCATTCCATACAATCTACAATCCTCCAATTTTAGCAACCTTGATATGTTCAAAACATGTCTATTAGGAAAAGACGGACTCTTAAGTTATTAGTAGGAAAGTAACTTTGCATTCTTGTCTTAGATGGAGCTAGCTTGGGGCTTTGGGACCCATGATCCATCATAAACCAACTTCATATTCTTACAGTGATAAAACAAAAATATATCCATTCTATCCTTGATGTTGTCCTTTGTCTTTCCTTTGATATCCATAACCGTGTTGAAAATATTTTCAAATATGTTTTTTTCAACATGTATGACATCAAGGTTATGACGGAGGATATACTTTGTTTTACCTAATTGTGGGTCAAACCAAAACCAGAAAACTTCTGCTTATCAGATTGAAAACCAAACACAATGTCATCATACTCTGACACCATGTTATACAATTCTTCACCTGACGGTAACGGTGATGCAACATCCCTTTCAACATTGTCAACAAAGAAGTCTTTTTCTATTTTTTATGTACTTGTGATCCATTGGCAAGAATCACATATGGCAATAATTAAAAGATATTTTACCACTATTTGTTAACGTGAAGGTCTTGTTATTTTTTATACAGTATGGACATGCTAGTTTTCCATACGTGCTCCAACCAAAAACCATTTCATACATAAAAAAAAAAATCATTGATTGTTTAAATCAAAGCTGCCTTCACCAAAAAGTTTATTTCCTCGATACATCATATGTCAAAGCCCTGGATGACCACAATTTCTTCAACTCATCAATCAACGGACAAAGAGAAATATTTATATTCTGATCTGGATTATTAGAATCAGGTATGACTGTAGATAAAAACATGAACTTCGACCTTATATACATTCTCGGTAGCAAGTTGTAAACCATGAGTATCACTGGCCAACAATAATAAGGAGCAACAAATGACCCGAATGGATTGAATCCATCTGTATATAACCCAAAATGCATGTTTCTTAATTCTACTAAAAACTGAGGATGCACCCTTTAAAATGTTTCCAGGTTTTACCATCGGAATAGTGCACCATCACTCTATTTACCACATCATGTAAATGATACCATGTCATATGCTCAGCAATCTTTAGGAACATGAATAACCTTTTATAGTCTAGGTATGATTAGAAAGTATCTAAATTTTCTATGTACGATAAGAGTCCTTCCCTTGCCGATTCTGGGTTTATAATGAATATGTCCACATATTCTACACTAGGTCAACTCTCCATTTTAAAGGTAGGACAGCATGTAGAAATTTGGACACATGTTAATTTTTTGGTATCCTAGGCTAAGGGATTTCACAATGAATTTAGTAACATAAAAATTCTCTTTCAGCCTATCCCCTTCAAGTAAAATGCTTTTTACTTATTCAACAATTATATCGTAACCGGCCTCACTCAACCCATGACTTGACTTAATGTCATCACTAGTAATAATCAACGTCTAGCCAATTTTGTCGTCAAAACTGAAATATTATCAATGTCATCACTAGTAATAATCATATCATCAACATGTAAAGACAAAATAATACAACCTATATTAGTGTACTTAATAAAAAGAGCAGAATCATAACTACTAGAAACAAATCCAAAAGACGAGATCACAACAGAAAATTTCTCAAACCAAGAATGAGACGCTTGTTTTAAACCATATAACGCTTTCTTGAGCTTACAAACATACCCAGAGTTATGTAAAACACTAGGAGAGGGCATCATATAAACATCTTCTTGAAGATCTCCATTCAAGAAGGCATTTTTAACATCAAGTTGGGAGATATGCCACTAACGAACTGAAGCTACAATAATAAGAGTATGAATAGTAGTCATTTTTGTAACTGGGGTAAATGTCTCCTCATAATTCATACCATACTGTTGAGAGTATCCTTTTGCAACCAACTTAGCTTTGTATCGCTCAAGAGACCCATCAGAATTAGTCTTGATCTTATACACCTAATGACAACTAACAACACTCTTACGAGGAGATAGAGGAACCAAATCTCAAGTATCTGTCTTATGCAAAGCAGAAAGTTCTTCATCCATAGCTTGCTGCCAAAGAGGATCAAGCATTGCCTTCTTATAGGAAGAGAACTTAGAGAGACAATGAACAGAAGTTAAAAAGAAGTAAAGGATGAAGAATAACAAGAATAAGCAAAACCTGGTAGTTTTGTGGACTTACAAATACGTATGGATTAACTTAAAGGTGGATCCATAATCTTAGACAAAGCTTGGGGGGCTGTAGATGATAATTGAGCTTTAGGTGTGCCGGAGAGTAAAGTGTCAGTACCTGCAAAATAATGAGTAAAAACAGAACGAACATGGGAAGGGGTATCTAAAGTACTGGGAACCTAAGATGATAAACTATCAGAATTCTCAAAAAAAGGATTTATACGAATAATATCAAATCTAGTCAAGCTATGAGTAGTGGATGGAATAAAAAAAGAAAGGTATATGCTTGAGAAAGATAACATGACAAGAAACATAAAGTTTCTGAGTTATTGGATCAAAACAACAATACCCCTTTTTACCTTCATCATAACCTAGAAAGACACAAATAACAGATCGAGAGGAAAACTTACTACGTTCTGCATGAGGACGAAGAACGAAACAAGTACAACCAAAAACTATAGAGGAGGAACAATCAAGGACATACCCATATAACTTTTCAAAATGAGAAAAATCTGAACTATGAGAAGATGGGATTGTATTAATCAAACTTACAGTAGTAAGGACAGCTTCTCCCAAAACTTACTAGGAACAAAAGCAGACAACAAGAGAAAACAAGCAGTTGTGACAATGTGCCTATGTTTTCTTTCAATTATACCATTTTACTAAGGAGTAATCTGCACACAAAGTTTGGTGAATGGTTCCATCTAAGGCAAACAACTCACAAAATTTATTATAGGTATATTCCCCTTCCAGATCACAACTAAAACATTTGATAACAACAAAATCTTGAGTTTTAACAAGAGCTCAAAAAGCTGTATATATCTCAAAGAATTCAGAATGATGTTTCATTAAATAAACCTAACAATAATGAGTATGATCGTTAATAAAAAAAAACATAATTTCGAGACCCTTCTTTCGTGGCATCAGGAAAAGGTCTTCATACATCATAATGAATCAATTCAAATGGAAAAGAAGAAACAGAAATACTTCAATTGAAAGGTAAAACAGAAAATTTTACTAATTTACATCCACTACAATCAGAAATATCATAAGGTAGTAAATTTCCTAAAGCTCCTATGGATGCCAAAATTCTCAAATGAGAAGACAAAACATGACCTAGACGAGAATGCCATAAATAAAAACTAGAAGAGGAATGAGTTAAACGAAAAGAAGACAAATCAATAGTAGTAGTAGCAGCGGTAGCAGCAACTGACACTTTTAACTCATCTAAAATATATAGTCCATTCTCCCTATGGCCTGTTCTAATCAACTTCTGAGACTGCAGATCCTGTACACAATAAAAGAAAGAGAAAAAAATGACTAAATAATCACCAGAATCACATAATTATCCAATAGAAGCAAGATTCAATCTAAGTTTCGAAATAAAATAAACATTAAAGAGATACAAGTGAGGTATGACAACATAACCAACACCTGCTAAAGGCATTAGAGTGCCATCATCAGTCATAATAGGGATGGAAGGTGAAGGGGACATAGAGGAAAAAGATGAAGAATTTGGAGACATATGATGTGAAGCACTAAAATCTAAGACTTATTCAGAATGTGACTTATACTTGAGGAACTATAAGGCAACTGACCTATGGAAGAAGAAGTAGACATTGCTTATGGCTGTAAGGAAAAAAACTTCTGAAATTGCTCAGCAAGAGTACTAGGATCGGTGATAGGGCCTGATGAAACTACTGCTGCAATATTATGGTGTGGTGGTTTATAACTCTAAGATGGTCTATGAGCATTAGATTGTGACTGGCTGCCAAACTTTTAAACTTGATTCTGTTGTCTCAACTTGAGACACTGAGTCTTTCAATTATCTTTCTGCTTACAAAAACTGCACTCATCTAAGGCAACCCTTGTATAAGGCTTATTCTGATGATTAAAGAATGACTTAGAGGGTACTACTAGTACAGATGGATTCGAAAACAGAAAGAATTCTCTTTTTAGAATAAAACTAGAGATGTATTTCTTCAGCTAATAACTCACTGAAAACAGAGTCAATAGAAGGCAGTAGAGAACGATGTAGAATTGAACCTCTGAGCCCTTCAAAATCACTGCAAAGTGCTGTTAAAAACTGTATTAATCGTTGTTGTTCCCTACAATCAATATAGGCACTACACGCCTTTAATTCTGCTGATTCTATAAGAGCCAATTAATCCCAAAGATCTGTCAATAGAACTCTTGAATACTCATATTCTTCTGGTGAAGAGCTCGTATGTCATTCTCTAACTGATACTGCTTTGCAAAATTTGATTGCGTGGATAACCTTTACAGATGATCCCAAACCTCATTTGCTGTCTCATACTTCGCCAACAGTGTACTTATGGAATGCTCAACAAAAGTGTTAATCCGAGTAATAATCTTTGCATTGTTTGCTTCTCATGCATCTATCAAAACAACATCCCCTTCCTCAGTATTCTTAGGTACCACTAACATATCCCTACATCTTTTTACCCTTAAAAAAATTTCACATTACATAACTCCAATACGAATAATTCTTCTCATCCTACCTTACACTCACAGACTGAAACAAATCATCTCTTTCAGTAGCCATAATCAACAATTATAGAGAATCAGAATGCAAAAGCAGCGAAAAATAAAATATCAAATTGCAGAAATTGAACGTATATCACAGAAACTAAACAAATATCTTCTCGAAATTATACGATTACTCCAAAAACAAAAAATTGCAGAAATAGAACGTAAATACCAAGTTGCAGAAACTAAAGAGATGACGGAATACCAGATTTGCAGAAACTGAAGGGAAAACAAAATACCAGATTTGCAGAAACATGACGAATATCACTCCAAAAAAAATTTCATGAAACCAACTCTGATATTATGTTAAAGTAATTCAAATTACCAGAAAATAAATACAAACATAAGAGAGAAAGAAGTTAGGGTTTTCATTAATCACAATATTTTAAAAGTATAGCTTTTACCTAAATACAAAGAGATTATATATAAGCTAAACTGAAAATACTATTCTACTCTTAATAAATAAAATAAAATAAAACAAAATAAATATATATATTTCTTCACGCAACAACTTTCATTCCATTCAAATTCTATAACTTTCATTGACAATTTGAAGAAAGGTAAGCATCTATCAGCCGACCTAGCCACGAATCTGCCAACGCTGCTACTTTTCTTGTCAACCTCGAGGTTAGAGAGAAGACTAACTTGATCGTTACAAGGGTTGTTTGAAAACCAACATGCAATTCGAGAAATGCAACCTTCAAGGACTATAAACAAGGTTTAGAGGTTGACAAGAAAAGTAGCAGCGATATGTATGTAGCTATTCTATCTACTTTTTATTAAACCTTCCTTTTTATATTCCTTGTACTCCATGCCCCAAATAACTTGAGTAAGGGCAATATTATCTTTTTATATAGAAGGGAGACACCATATATGAATAAAAACTATTTTTTGAACATATTAATAAGCTTATGTAAATATACAATTAGGAAATAGTTAGTGGTTAGTTAATTAATTTCATGATTTTTTTTTATAACTAGAGTCATAAGATATTCTGCTACCTAGGCAAATGCTCTTCAGAAAGAAGAGTAGTTGGCAGGTTACTTATTGCTTATTTATTTTGAATTCAATAAGGAAATTTAAGGCCAATATATTTTTTTAAAGAAATATGATTTTCGTTTTCTCACGTTGTTTTCAAAATTTTAAAACCAAAAATAAATATCATGTTGAGAGACAGCAAAATCAAGTTTGGATGATATTTTGAATAAAATCGATAATTAGTTGCTAAAATTTTTGAATGAAAAACAAAATGATTTTCAAAAAATTGTGAAGGTTTTAATTTTTTTGAATAAAAAAATATTCTTTGCTTTTGTTTCCAAAATTTTGCAAAAAAAAAACCACAAATGATCCTAAATGGCGCATAAAATACACACTAATTTTCAAATTCCCAGAATTTGTATCATGTACGATACAAGACTAAAGAGTGAAATAATGATTGCAATATGAACTCGAAAATAATTATTG
>Ga0325411_1001706_pt1 | contig 24589 bp, 11 predicted proteins | sample PopdelMetagenome_13_FD_206181 | JGI IMG/M metagenome (GOLD analysis project Ga0325411, IMG submission 206181) | Populus deltoides microbial communities from Bellville, Georgia, United States - Xylem-PdIQD-R4 | ecosystem: Host-associated > Plants > Phyllosphere > Stem > Wood/Secondary xylem... | reverse complement strand
GAAGTTCAAATCTAAAGATTCTACTCGTTGCCATATTGTTCCCACAAATGTTCAATCAAATCTTCTTGTAGTTGAGAGCTAGTTGCTCTATCCCTAATTCGATTATGAGTTTGAAGAAAATCATGTAATTCTAATATTTCACCATGTGACACTGATATAAAAGAATTGACTTCATGTTCATGGTCAAATCCAAGGTTCATTGCTCCTTCATCCTCAATAATCATATTATACATTATTATGCAAGCTTTCATAATATTTGCAAGTGTTTCTTCATCCCAGTATCGAACAGGTCCACGTACAATTGCAAAACGAGATTGAAGCACCCCAAATGCTTGCTCCACATCCTTTCTTGCAGACTCTTGCTTGCTTGCAAAATATTTTCTCTTTGCTCCTAATGGTCTTGGGATTGTCTTAACAAAGGTTGACCAATTAGGATAAATCTCATCTGCTAAATAGTATCACATTGTATATTCATGCCCATTAATTGTATAATTGACAAGAGCAGTACGACCTTCAGCAAGTGCAGCAAAGATAGGTGACCGATCAATAACATTAATATCATTTAATGATCCAGGCATTCCAAAAAAAGCATACCATATCAAAAGATCTTGTGAAGCCATCGCCTCTAGAATTATAGTTGGTTCACGACAATGACCAGTATACATTTCATGCCATGCAATTGGGCATTTCTCCCATTTCCAATGCATACAGTCAATGCTCCCTAACATCCCTGGAAATCCACGCTGCTCTCCAATTGATAATAATCGACAAATATCGGCCTCGTTTGGTGCCCTTAGATACCAATCACCAAAAACTTCTACGATTACTTTAACGAAAGCTCTAAGACTTTCTATCGCAGTGGTTTCTCCAATTCGAAGATATTCATCAGTAAGATCTGCAGGAATACCATATGCAAGTATTATGTGAGCTGCAGTTATCTTTTGAAGGTAAGATAAACCAAGAACACCAAGAGCATTTGTCCTTTGTTTGAAATATGGATTATGAGCTTCCACTGCATTTGTGATCCTAAAAAAAAGACAACGAACCAGCCTAAATCTTCTTCGAAATTGACTTTCAGTGAATTTAGGATTTTCAGCAAAATAATCATTATATAACCTTAACTCACCTTCCTTTCTATTACGATTGACAATATTGTGACCAAGAATAGAGCCATGATACCCTGTTCTCCGCCCTTGATTATTCGATTCTTCTTCAGCAACCACAACGGTAGCAACTTGAAAAGCAAACACAAGAGTGTCATCATCAAAATCAAAATCATCATAAAAATTAAAATTAGAATGATTCATGATGAATTTTAATGAAATGTAACAAAGATTGGAGAGAAGAAAATGACGAGAAAAAATGTTAAGGTATATGAGAATATTTATAGATAGATGATTTTTTCAAATTTTAAAATCTTAGAATGTTGGCTGTAATTTTTTTAAAATTTGAAATTTTAAAATTTAAAATGTTGGCTATCATTTTTTCAAAGCTTGAAATTTTTTAAAAAAAATTGAAAATCAAAATTTAAAAATGTTGGCGGTTTTCTTCAAAGTTTAAATTTGAATTTACTTTTAAAAAATTAAATTTTTAACAATAACATATAAAACTGAAAATTAAAAATATTTATATAAATAAATTTTAAATTTAATTTTAAATTATATCTTTTAACTTTCATATTACTTCATTAATTTTATATTATTTTTATAAATTACTCATATTAATTATATAATTAATAACATCGTAATTATATTATATATAAAATATCTAAATTAGTTATATAATTATATTAAAATTAATTTAACATGAAATATATTAAAATATAATTGGTTTTTCTAAATAGCTTTTTACCATTGAAATGTATATAATTAAAAAAGTTATATTTACATTATTTAAAAAGTTATTTTATCAGTTTGGCTTTTTAATTTAGCATTTTTTATTGGAGATGCTCTTAGGCAGACAGGTGGGGAAAATGAACCTTTCCTCCATGCCTTCAACAGCACTTTCCTTCATGCAACATCTCCAGCACTTCAAAATATACAAGCAGTCTTGATAAAATTAAGCTGGGTTAGGCAGGCAAGTAAAGGTCACAATACCATTAAATGCATGCAGATGGGTACCAGATTCACGACCTCATGATCTCTATCAAGTTTCTCAGAGATAATAATGCCCCCCTTATCATCAATATCTAGCCATTCCTCAGCCTTTATGCTGACCCCAATTTCCCGATCGACTATATATGCCTTCTTCAATGACACGTCTACCAATGGATATGGGTAATGGAAAACCTCTAGTTCCTGCGCAAGGTGTAAAATATTTGGCAAGGCAATGGTGTATAATGTCACCTGATCAAGCCAGCATTTCTGACCCCAGCTTGCCTAACAGCATTGCCTATGCCTGCATTTACGCAGCCTGGGATTTGGATCTTCGTGCGGCACACTGGATGTTAGAAGCAATGTTTCTTATGCTTTTAACATGTACTATCATCAGACCATGGATCAAAGGAATGGTGCGTGTTCCTCTTTCTAATTTATCGACCCTTACAAGTCTTGATCCATCTCAAAATGCTTGTCGGTTTGAGATCATGATCGATCTAGGAAAGCATGAGAAACCTCCTGCTCCTAGCTATTCATTTGCAAGAAGGAAAATCCGGCAACAACCATGGCTTTCATATTGGTGCTGATCATTTGTGGTGCTTACTGAGTTCCAGATGGCGCCAATACTGATCTGAGCTGGACGGTGCCCGCGCCACCGCTCATCCAGGCCTCATTCGTCCCCATGGAGATTTCAGACGCCACATATAGCTTAGTTTTGAAATCTTAATTTAGAATCATTGAAGTGGATATTCACATAACCCTAGTAGATTCACACTCTGTTCTTACACGAAGCAAATTATTGTGTTAACTCTGTGCCCATCCTTGAACAATTCGAATCTTCCCATTTCTGTCTATAAGGCGGTGGTGATTAAAACAACCATTATCCATCGATCTTGGAATATTGTTGTCTCTGCCATTACAAAAACGTTTTGCCTCGTTGACCATATTCTAGCCACTTGTATGCTATTCAAGTTACAGGTAGGTAAGAGCCATTTGCTTTTCCGTTAAAAGGAAACAACATTTAGCCAATATTTCACCAATTTTGGGGCACCAAAGACCACATCATCTTGAACACAAGAGTACCAGAGTACGAAATAAATGACATATAGTGTTTCCTTTTCCCCGAATGGAGCTAAACTGGAGGAAAGCAAGGGTGAAAAGGGGAAAGCTAATATAGATTGAGATTAAATAAGCACAATTCCAACATGAAATACAACCAGAAGTCCCTAAAGCACAGCATTCCCTCAGTTGTAGACCATGTACTTTGGCGTTGCACTAAACTTCTGATAACCCTTGATGACCTTGTTTACTGCATCAAGGAAGTCTTTCTCAGTCACTGTCTTCCTGCGTGCTCTAATGGCATACATCCCAGCCTCAGTGCAGACACTCCTAATGTCAGCTCCTGTATAACAATCCAACATCAAAAATTCTGATAAAATGACTAGAGAGACTTTAAAATGAGCTTAGAAAGGCATCAATACCGGTTGAATTTGGACAAAGGCGTGCAAGAAGCTCAAAACGAATATCTCTTTCACAATTCATAGTTCGTGTGTGGATCTTGAAAATCTGAGTCCTGCTCTCCAAATCAGGCAGCCCAAACTCAACCTTACGATCTAATCTTCCTGGACGTAACAGAGCTGGGTCCAGTGTATCAGGTCTGCAAACAACAGAACAAATTAAGGTACCAGCGAGACAGAAATCACAAACTAGTACACTTGCTAGCTAGCAAGAAACAAAATATACATGCATCAGAGATCAGAATGAAACAGGTAGCAAAAGTAATACTAGTTAATGAGTGGACTTGAAAAAGATATTTCTTACTTCTAAGGGATTAGAAAGAAACAAATTATATATATATATATATATATATATATATATATATATATATATCAGTTAAGTAGCCCATTAACCTGTTTGTTGCCATCAAGACTTTGATATTTCCTCGAGCATCAAAACCATCAAGCTGATTTACAATTTCAAGCATGGTACGTTGGACCTCATTATCTCCACCGACGCCATCATCAAAACGTGCACCACCTATTGCATCAACTTCATCAAAAAAGACAATGCAGGCTTTTTTTGACCGTGCCATCTGCAGTGAATCAAATTCCAGTCAAATATAAGTAGAAGATAAGTTCTATTGATAAATTACATATTTGAGAGACTGTATTTGACCTGAAAAAGCTCCCGAACCATGCGTGCCCCCTCACCAACATATTTTTGGACAAGTTCACTCCCAATAACACGAATGAAGCATGCATCAGTTCTGTTAGCTACAGCTCTTGCCAAGAGAGTTTTACCCGTTCCAGGAGGACCATAGCACAAAACACCCTTAGGAGGATCAATTCCAAGCTTTACAAATTTCTCTGGATGAAGCATGGGAAGCTCAACAACCTAAATTTTAGGCAATTTATTTTTAAGAAATAATCTTAAGAAAACATTTAATTTGAGCTAATGTAAATAATATAATGTGTATATGAACAGATGAAAATAAATATCATAAATAGTATACGCACTTCTCGCATCTTTTCTATTTGCTCCTTACATCCACCAACATCATTATATGTAACATCAGGCTTTTCTTCTACAGTCATCATTGTAACACTTGGATCAATCTTTGGAGGCAATGGAATCTGAATCTGATACTTGTTGCGATCAACACTGCAACGGCAGTGAGATTGTTGTATCTATATCCCATGAAATCAAACACACACACACACACACACACATGTACTCACAGCCAAACATGTAAAAACATAAAGAACCTTAAAAGAGATCAATGAGGGAAATTTACCCCACTCGCATGCCTTCTTCTATATCAGTAGGGGAAACTTTGTCACCAAGCCCAACCACAAACTAATATTACAAAGAAAGTACAAAGTTAGAATGGTCCACAAAACACATTAGTAGCATGTGTCAACTGAGTGACAAGAACACTTAACACAATTGGCAGTGTTCAATACATAAAGTTCCATACATCAAATTTAAAAAATTAGCAACTATGACAAAAGGTCAGCAATGAGGCACATCATTTGAGCTGTTGTTGATATAACCAGCACAACCATGAAAAAATGAGGCAGAAGAAAATGGTTTAAGACAACATTCTAAAGAAACACACCTTAGCAATTTGCTTGACATTTATGACATACTTTGCATCCTCGGTATTTGGACTAATAATCTTTGTGCACCTTGCAACCTGATGTGAGGGGGAGGGGAGACAGTCTTAAATTCATTATTCAATATTCAGAACTTCTACGACATTTCTTTGCTTTTTATTGGAAAAAGGAGGGAAAAAATTCCCAAATCATCATGCCTGTAGTGGTTGTTCTTCTTGCATCATCTGCTTATCAGACACAAGGTCCCACTGGCTGGGTGCTGCTAAACCGGTGTCAGATTCTTTAATGCCTATGAATCAAGCAAAAGTATCAATAATCAAAATATATATAGTAAACGCATCTAAATGGTGCATTCCTTGGAAGAGCAAGGTAATCACACAAGAAGAGTTTGATGATATAAACAACACGCATGAAAAATGAAATGAGCATCTTATCAACAGCACATTTTCAATCAACAACTAATTTGGAGAAAAGCTTTAATGGCACTACATTAAAAGAAAACCAATCTCTTCTCTCTCTGTGTATATATGAGAGCGTGGGTGTGTGTGTGTAGGTATCAAAAACTGATTCTTTAAGTCTTGACCTACAGCAGTGACCATGAACGATATTAATCTCAAAGCTTTCAATTACTGGCAGCATAGACCCAGATCCAAAAAAAAAATTACTATAAAGACAGCTATTTAAATCTTTAATTGAAAGCAAAAAAAAAAAAAAGGAGCCTAAAGATTATTACCCCGAAGATCATTAATCTTCTTAGCTAATTCTTTGATTTCCTTCTCTTCTTTCTTAATACTGTTCGAGTACGGACCCAAACCCTGCATTAATTAATTAATTAATCAAACCAATATTCAAAAGACAATTGTTAAGAAAAATAACAACGAAATGGAACATGCATAAGTTTTGAGGAGAGCGATGTCGTCTTCGTCGAGAGGAGGTGGATTCTTCTCGTCCTTCAATATCTCATCGTCGTCAACCGCTGCCGGAGCCATTGATTAATTAATAAATCGATCCAAATCTTAAACCTAAAAGGCCACTGAAGCCAAGACTGAAGAAGCAAAGAAATCTTTTTCTTTTTCTTTTTCTTTTTCTTTTTCTTTCTTTTCTTTTTTTGATAGAGAGGGGCAGTGGATTGGCATTTGGTTTCGATATAAAAAGCGGGACTTGCCCTTTCCTACAAGAAACACTGCAAAATGCATGCCATTTTCTCTTTTCTTTTTCATTTTTTTACCTCCTGTCTGATGCTGTTAACCTTACAAGATTTCTTCCGTTTTGCAGTACTGAGGTTCGACTGTAATTTTTTAATTTTTTTAATTTTATATTTTAAAAAATTTTAAATTAATTTTTTTAATTATTTGATACATTTACATTAAAAATAAAAAAAAATTTATTTTAATATATTTTTAAAAAATATATTTTAAAAGTATTTTATACCATCATTCCGAACACAACTTGTGCTCATGCTTTTACTATTATGCTACTAATCCCTAAAATTTTTGTTTTTTTCTTAGATATATTGTCTATACTATGCCACGAACTATATTTAACATATAAAAAAAGTTTTATTAAAAACATTGCTTATAATAGATCAAAATAAATATGTATGTGTTTTGCATATGTCTTTAATAAAAATGAGTATTTAATAAAAATTAGAATATCCAATAAAAAATATTAACAATAAATTTTAAAAAAAATCAAAATATATTTATTTTTATTTTTTAAATATTAAAACAATAATATATCAGATCAATCTAAATCACTCAGGTTTACCCATCAAATACATGTTCATACCCGACTTGGTTCAATTTTATTTTTTGCAACCATAATCTTATTTAAAAACAAACTCAAATTCTAATGATATTTCCAAAAAACAATAACTTAAATATATTTTCAATTAAATTAAAAGATTAATAAAGTTATGTGTATAATATATATTCAATCATTTAATTTCTAATTAAATAAAGTTAAAATGAAAAAAGGAGGCAAAAACAGGAATGAAAAAAGGAGGCTCAATATGTCTGGCTCACTAAAATTAAGGTCCAGTACGTGGGCTGGCAGCACAGGGCCAAACTTTTATGCCTAATATTTTTTAAATTATTTAAATATATTTTATCCATCTATTTTAAAAAAAAAATGAGAGAAAAAAAATATAGACGACGCATTGTCTACTACAGAAATTCAACCACCATAAAGGTGATTAAAAAATTAAATGTGGTATTTTTTCTTAAAATATTCATTTTCAACTCATTTTTTTCTAAACACCCCTAAAACCTCCCCAAACCAATTAAGCAACCCAAAAAAAATTCCAAAAGTGGTCTAAAATACAAAATCAAATCAGGAAAAAAAAATTATCTCTTAACTTCGATCTTTTTTCAGGCAAGATGATGGTTTAAAAAGATATCAATGGGACCCCTTGTCAAATAAAATTTGTTGATACCAAGATTAGTCTTTTTTGTTGTTGGAATGTGAAAATCGATAATTTTCTTTCTTCTTTATCAAACTCAAAGACTAAAATGTGAATAAAATGAAGTCTTGGACCAAACTGTATGATTCTTGAACTCAAGAATTTCTCCATGAAAGATATGAGAGAAGCAACCTATATACTAGGAATAAAGAGCTATAAAGATATATCTAAAAGGTTACTTGGATTGTCTCAATCCATGTATATAGACAAGATGCTAAAATGGTTTAGTGTGAAAGAATCCAAAAGAGAATACTTTACCTATTCGCATATGATACCTCTTCGAGAATATGTGCCTTAAAACACAAATTGAGAGATATGATGGAAATCATTCCATATACTATGACTATGGATATAAGATCCATAATATGTGTGATGATATGTATAAGACCAGATATATTTTATGTTTTAAGCATAATGAGTAGATATCAATTTAATCCAAGTAAGAGTCACTAGAAGATAGTTAAAAATATTTCTAAATACTTAAAAAGAAAAAAAAATGTTTTTCTAGTCTATGAAGGAGATAAAATAGTAGTTCATGGTTATTTAGATGCTAGTTTTCAATAAATTATTGAAAATAAAAAAAAATTAGTTTGGTTATATTTTACTCTAAATAATGGTGTTGTAAGTTGAAAGAGTTCCAAATAAAAAATCAAAGTACTATGACTATGGATGTAAGATCAATAATATGTGTGATGATATGTACAAGACCAGTTATATCTTATGCTTTAAGCATAATGAGTAGATATTAATTTAATTCAGGTAAGAGTCACTAGAAGATAGTTAAAAATATTTCTAAATACTTAAAAAGAAAAAAAAATGTTTTTTTAGTTTATGAAGGAGATAAAATAGTAGTTCATAGTTATTTAGATGCTAGTTTTCAATAAATTATTGAAAATAAAAAAATTTAGTCTGGTTATATTTTACTCTAAATAATGGTATTGTAAGTTGAAAGAGTTCCAAATAAAAGACCAAAGTAGATTCTACAACTAAAGTTGAGTATACCTTTATGTTTGAAGAGATAAAAGAGGTTATTTGGACCAAGAAGTTCATCACTAAACTAGGCGTGGTTCCTAGTATTATTGATCTAGTAGTCATGTATAATGATAATAATGGAGTCATTGCACAAGCAAAGGAACTAAGGTCTCATTAATGATCCAAAGATGTACTTGAACAATTCTATTTGATTACAAAATCATAGAAAGAAAGATGTAAAGATAGAGCGAGTACCTACTAAAAAGAATCTTGTAGATTCTCATACCGAGTAACTATCTTAGTCAAAGTATTATCATCAAATATAGCGATATGGTATTTGATACATAAGTGATTGACTTTGGTATAAGTGAAAGATTGTTAGTGTATATATCTTGTAATCAATCGTTTGGTTACATGTGGCATTGACTTTATTCATGTAAATATATTTAATTTAATAATAAAGACTTATTTATTTTTAATATTCATGAAATATTTTATTAATGAATATAATATTTGATTAATGAATTTATAGTAAAGATAAAGTCATTGAGACAAAAATTCCTTGCAAATAAAATTATAAAGTTGTTATAATTATAATATTTATATTGCATCAAAGCATTGTTCCTAAATGTTTATAGTCGATGCTCTATTAAGATTGGACATTAATTAGAGTTGTTGAGACCGATGTACATTATGTGTTTTCCTTTATGAAAGGAAGCAATTGTGTTTCATAAACTAATGTATGAAGGATATCTAGAATAATATGTAAATGTTTGTTACATGATATGTACACTGAACTGATCTGCATAAAAATTTCATATGAAGAGATCACTCGTGGTTCTGGAAAAGCTCATGTAATAGTTGTGTAAGTGATTCTTATACTTGAGATCACTAAGTTATCTTATATATGGAGTGTAATATTTTGATCCTGTTATATGTTGTCCTAACCAAGGGTAACAAATGGACAGATATTGGGTATAACATGAACTATATGTAGGTAATTAAATAATCAAGAGAGGATTCATCACCCTAAATGAATTGTGGAAAATGTTTCACTCGATCTCAAATAGTATTCCTTGCACAAGATGGAATGAGATTTGAAAAGAGTTTCAAATCTTATTCAAAGAATTAATAGCTATGGTGTTGAGAACAAACATGATTTGACATAGTAGACACACTCCTTACTATAATATCTAAATCGAAATATTGTTGATGAATGAATAATAATTATATTGAGAAACTAGTCACTAAAAAGTTAAGTCAAACCACTTATGACTTTCATAATATTGAGGATTATGACATGTTGCTAAACATTGTACTTGATTTTCAAATATAAATCAATTAATTATTGAATTGATAATTAATTAATTAATTTAATTTACTTAATCCTATTTTATTTAGGATTGTGATTTATATTTGACCAACTTATTAGAAAATCTAATGAGTCACACACATAATAATCATTAGTCAGAAATTAAAATGAGATGATTAATCAAGTGTGACTTGATTATAAATAAATTTTAGAAATTAGAGATTAGAGTTTAATTTATACAGGGAATTATAATTCTAGACATAAAAATCAAGCAGGGACTTGATTGAATAAATTTCTAAAATTAGCCTAAAATAGTGTATATATATTATTTAAGGGAAAAATTAATATTTTTTTATTTATAGAGTTTTTAGGTTTTTCTATAAATAAAAAGTTATGCCTTTTATTTTTCGTGGATGGTGAAAAAGATGAGTTAAGTACAATGCTGAAATACCTAAAATACAATAGAAAATAACTAGCATTCTAAGGTATAGCAATCCCTTTCTCCTAAAAGGGTTCAGGAGATTTCTCACTAGTGGTTCATGTGAATTAACGTAAGAGGCCAAACAATTGTATGACTTGTGGTTTGCGACAACCTAACTTTTGAAGCAAATACTTAAAGCAAAAAAAAAAAACATTTGATCTTCATTTAATCTTCACATAAAAACTTAAAACAATTTTAAATCTGTATAAAAGGATCATTTGGACTCCTGAAAAGTTTTAAATTTTCTATTTTTATTGCGTTTATATGTTTTGAGAAACCCAATATAATATCATTCAAGAAAAGGTATATGCCAACCCCACCTTCCACTTTTGATTCTTTCTATAATCTAAAGTAATTAATATCAATAAATAAACAAAGATTTTTTTCTCAAGAGAAAATGAGATGATGATTAGTTATGAAGAAAAAAAAGACAACCAAGTTTGTTTCTTAAGAGTGTAGATAAGTCTGTCGTAAAGAAAATGATGATTAAGAGGGCATTTGAGGGTGTGGTGTGGTTGAATGTGGTGATTTTTTTTTTAATGTACAACTTTTTTAATATATCAAAAGCCATTATCAAAAGCAAGTTTTACATTTTTTTTTGGATATCACTAAAAAAAAGCAAACTATATCTCTATCCCAAACACACCCTTAAGTTTTTTTTTAAAAAAGAAAAAATTGAAGTTAAAAGAGAGATTAATTCAGCCTCAACTTTAAAATTAGTTTTTAACCTAACCTATATTTCTATAAGACACGTTAAGTGAAGGAAGAACCCGTCCTCAAGGGGCGTGGCGTGATGGTAAAGGGCTCGAGACCAAACATAACAGGTCTCGAGTTCGAGTCAGAGCGCGCATCTCTTGTAAGAGTTTAGAATAGCCAGGGTTTTACTCGCTTACCTAGACCTACAAAATATATTTTTTAGAGAATGGGGTTTCCTCAGATAAAAAAAAGAAAAGAAGGAAGAACCCGGTAAAGATAATCCGTACGCTTTACTTGCATAACCATTATGTAATTGATTTTTTAATACAGAATATTATTATAAATAATAAATTTAATACAGGCGGGAGAGAAAAGTTGAAACATGAATCCTCAAAGATGACATGGCATTAAAATTTTATCTATTTTTATATAAAGATAGATAAATATTAAAGGTTCGGCCCGAGCAATGGGACAATGTAAAGCCTATTAACGGCCCATATCCAGCGTTGAAAATGATTTCAATTAATATCAAACAAGGAAAAAGAAACAAAAATTCACAGAAAAAGCTTGATTGATCCAACAAAAAAAAAAAAAAAAAAGAGAAGAAGAAGATGTCGACAGAGAGACATGGCAATCCCTCATCAACGTCTCGTGAAGAAAACGCTCTGTAAGTTTATCAAGTATTTATTAGAATAACAATATTTCCAATTGATTATAATAAGCATTCTGTGCTGGTTGCAATTGCAGTTTCTTAGATATAGTGCAGGAGGCTCCTCTATTCGGTCACCGGAAATCCAGGAGTATTTTTGGTGCTATCGTTTACTGTGCTCTACTGGCAAGTACTGTATCCTTTCTACTTCCTCTTCAATTACTGTTATTATTATTAATGGTATTAATTAATTTTAGGCAGGTTATGCTGTTTTGGCAGCCGGAGCTCCATATATCTTTCGCCCCATAAAGCATTTGGTTCCGTCTTTGCTTTGCAGTTGTGATGTTGTTCTTCTTATACTCACAGGTATATCTATCTATCCATTAAATTTTGGGAAATACGATATGCTTAAGAGAGAGTAGATTCATTTCATTTCTTCCTTCAGGCATCTTTCAGCAATATTTCGTTTCTCAAGTTCAGAAAATACGGTTGCAGGTAATCTCCACTACCTTCCTACTCTAATTCAATGTAATAAGTTCATTTTTAGATGTTTATTGGTCCACTCGATAGCCTTTTTGCTGCTCTTTTTGGGATTTCTTTATGGAATGAAAGCGCATTTTATATTCGTCAAACAAATGTTATTTTGACGCCTGTTCCATGTAATTTTCTCCCAGCCTAAATGTTGCTCTTTAAGATACTACTGGGAAACCCGCAGCAAATGTTTGATTTTGCTTTTTTGACATTTCTGTTTCTCTGTAGAGCTGTTGGACTCTTAAATCGTGGGCTCTTGTGAACAACGTTTACCTGCTCTACAAACCATCACCGTCTCTTATTTGTTTTGTAGGGTTATTACAGTTTTAGCCAGAAGTTGAAGCATATTGTTCGCTTACCATTTGCCATTACTGCGTATGGTAAGGAAATGATTTTAAGTTCTGTCCTTATCTTCTCATATGTCTATCTATTTGACCATGGTTTTTTGTTCGTCTGTACAACTCCACCATATTTCTCCTCTATGTCCTGGATTTCTCAACTCAATGAGTTGAAAAATTAGGTCTCATGGTAAAATTTGGATATAATTTGTGAGGGTTGGTACCACAATCATTCTATCATTAAGTTTGTCCATTACTCTGGAATATTTTGACATATTTCAGCTATAGTTAAATCAGAGATTTAGCTATTTGTATCATCTACAAGTTAATTAATGTACATCTATTATTTCATCTCATAATTTTTATTGTTATCATTGTAATGATTGTTTATTCAAATTCTAGGAACTGCTACTATGCTGCTTGTCATGGTATGGAAACCCCACATCAGTGTCCTTTCAGTCTCTACATTACTGAGGTCTGGACATTATTTACTTTGCTGATGTGCATCTCAATTGCTTCATTTTCAAGTTATGTCCTATTATTGCTCATGATATTGAGCTGTGATCCTATTATTCACAAGTAACATCGTATCTGATCTGTTCTCTCATTAGATAAAATGGAAATTTTCCTGCTCTGTATCGCTTTTTTCTAACTGTGCTGTGAAAATTCATTTTCCTTCTCATTAAATCTGCAGGATTAACATGTTGGCTGAAGCAATATGTGCTGCATCATTTATGAGTGTCTATATTGGTGAGCCTATACAATCCTTGTAGTGTTTTGAGTTTAACATTATTTATGTAGCGTTGGTACCATGAAAAAAGCTATTGTCAATAATCAAACCTTATAGGGTGCTTGTTAGACAACTCTTTCCCCATCCAGATCTAGTGTGGAATATTTGCAAGTTCTTTATCTATACGCTTCCTTCACCCGGGATTTTGACATTGTGTAGCTATTCTCATAACTATTGAAACTTCAGTTTGAATTAAAAAATGCTTTTGGAAATTCCTTAGATCCATGGAGCATGCACGGTTACAAGAAGCATCCATTTTGAACTTCTTAAGCTTTCCTATGAACAAGATACTCTGTAAAAGCTATCACATGACAGTACTGAGCATTTGAAATGGGATTTTCTTCTGGAATGCAAATTTAGATAGCCTCGAGATCATTTTATCTTTGCCAATTCAAGATCTCTACTGTTCATACCTGTTTACTGAATTTAAACTCATAAATCAATGTTCCATTGGAGATTATAAAACTTTCATCGCAGTTCTTTCCCTCATTGCTTTTCTGTGTGCACATGCAGGTTACTTGCACCAGTACAATTCGTTAAACTCTGAACCGGACATTTTGAAGTCATTATATTCTCCACTTCAACATTCAAGTCCTTTAGAAGGTTTGAGGTAGTCATATTCTTATTTTGTTATTCCAGAAACCCTTGCCTATTTCTCAAGTTTCAGAGTGAAATAGACTATGTGTACTTTTTTTTAACTTACAAAGCATGATGGTGTCCTTGTAAGATTATTTGTTGCATCTGGAGCTATCCATTTTTTCAATATTCTGATTTTGTCATTGTTGCAGTTGGTGGCATATAGATAGAAATCCCAATTCCCATGGATTAGTTCATATAGAAACTCAAAGTTGAAGATATCACTATTTTATTTGTTGTATGTGAAAAAATAGATGACACTCCACTAAGTACCATTTGGTGAAACAGGTATCATGATGGCAGTCGACTTTCTGATCAGCAAATGGCTTTGCTGCAATATCAGCGTGAGAACCTTCATTTCTTGAGTGAGGAGGTATGCTAAACTCAATTAAGTGTCAGTCCAAAATTTGTCAGTGTTGGCAACATGGGTACTTTGTTCCCTGATCTGATCTGTTAAAGGTTATATATTTTGTAAGTTCATATACAAGAGCCTTTATTAGGAGGTTTTAGATTGTTAAAATCTATGATTGCACTGGTTTTACATAGCTGCGCTCTTGAGCTGTCAGTGAAACCTATTATAGCATCAGTTTTTATGTCCCTGCTCTCTTAATGTTGTTGGTTTTAACAAATACACATTGTTTGGTTACTGAAAGTTATGGGCAATGATCTTCTCTAATTGGCATAGTTAGATTGGCACCAGTTTAACTGATTTTCTTGTTTTTTTGGTAAATTCTCATTAATTCTTCACGCAGGTTCTTAGGTTGCAAGAGTGCTTAAGCAAATATGAACGCTCTGATGATGGGAGTACACCTCAGGTGATAGTCATACTGCTAATTATTTAACTTTACTGTGGATTTCATAAAATCACAATGTAAAGGAATGTAGAGGTCCATAATGTAATTGCAGTTATTGTAGCCCTCAAGAACAGACGACTTCTTTCACACCTTGAAATTTATAACATGGCTTAATGAGATTTAAATGACTAAATGACCTCTATATATCACAACTACATTTAACTGCACTTCAGTATGGAATGGAATGGAATGGTTTTCTGAAAATAATGATAATGATTGCTGTTGTCCACTTTTCCAGGTTGATCTTGCCCATCTGTTAGCAGCTCGTGAACAGGAATTACGGACGCTTTCTGCTGAGGTATACATAATAAAATTCTGTCCTTTAGCATTCAATTTCTTAAATAAGCAAAAAGAGAATTCAATTAAAGCTTACAATATCGCCTTACGGATTAAGAGAACATCTCCTACATACACAATACTGTGTAGAATTATCTGTATGGGATATTTAATTTTCCCCATCTTCCATGCTGTCATTGCTACTTCTACCTACTCCTTATTGGTGCTGTAATGGGTGGATTGTATTTTAGGCAATATATCAAAAGCTCATTGTTAGCGTCAGATGACTTTAGCTCCTAAATGAAGTCACTTGATTGTTATTTTAGGCCACATAAGCATCAGGAGAATTTTGACATTTCAATTTTAAGTGAGGAAATTATTTCACATGCAAAATTGATGAAGTAGGAACCAATGGGTTAGGAAACTAAAGCAGAAAGTTCTAATTATCTTTTTTTGTCAAAAGATGAAGATTTCTATGGATATTTGTAATCGATCAGGGCCTTTTATTCTCTTTATTACAGAAAATGTATTTAATGTCAGAAGGATATTTGATTATCTTTTTGAGCAAGATGTAGCATAATCAGCTATGGTGCTGTAGCTCATGTTGCTCTTGGAGTATAATCAGTCAGTTGTTGTGGAAAGTTCAACCCATCCATGGACTGCTGATGTACTATGCCTTCCATCGCTATTAAAATTAAATGAGGCACTGGTTCAAAAACCATTTGACCTCATCCACCTTATCCTCTCAATGTACAGATGAATCAATTACAATCTGAGCTAAGGCTTGCTCGATCTTTGATAGCTGAGAGGGACTCTGAACTCCAGCAGGTGCGCACCACAAACAATCAGGTACCGTCCATAGATTCAACCCTAGAATTTTGGAGTGTTGTGCTTGCTCTCCAGAATCCTGGCTGTATGTATTAACTCCATTGCTAAAAACCCAATGCTTCACTAAAAGGACAACATTATCCTAATAAAGATGTAGCTGCTAGCAATGTACTGTTAAATAAAGCTAACTGCATGTTTGTAAAATGAAAAGATGAAGTCTACTAATCGACCAGGCATGTTATAATAATTAGGGAATATTGGGCACTATTCCTTGAGAAATTGAGAGATGCAAACTCAGCTTTTGTGCTTTTGTCCTGTTTCATTTTCTTGTGGAGGAAAATATCGCAATTTGGTTAACATATTGTCTTCTTGTTTCCTTGAAAAGTCATGTCCAAATGCATGCACACATTCTCTCGTGTCATTTCCATGAAATACATGTCAGAATGCATGTCCCAGTACTACCAGAAGTTCTCTCTCGTGAGCACTCATTAGCTCACTCCAGCAAAAAGCAAAGCTACATAAATATACTGTAATTTACTACTTTGTTGAAGTTTCCCGCCCAGCAATGTTAAGGCTGATATTCTCATAGTAATTAATTCATATATGCATATGGTCATTGTTTGAGGTCGCAAAATTCCATTGTACTGCTTTAATTGTTGCCCGCAGTTCTTCAATAAAGGATGCATTCTGATTTGTATCTGTGTTTTGGGATTGCCACTTTTGTGCTTTGATTGATGAAATGCTGGAATAGTACGTGGAAGAGAATGAAAGGCTGAGGGCTATTTTAGGGGAATGGAGTGCCAGGGCAGCTAAGGTACTTGTTTTTTTTTTACCCTTCCTATGTACCCTTTGCATGAAGCAATAATATCGTTAGCATAACCTCATAATTTGACCGACATGTTACAGCTTGAGCGAGCATTGGAAGGTGAGCGGATGTCAAATCTTGAATTGCAAAAGAATTTTTCGACATCCAGAAATCAATCTCATGCATCAACTGAAACAAGTGAGAAGCGTTGAACTTAGCTGGCCCGGAATTTTCTCACAACTCTACTACCATTTTCTTGTGGAAGTGTTCATGCCGGACGCAAACGCCCTCCATGACAAGCATGAAAGTGCTCCCACAACGGTAGTAGATGGCTGAATGTGCGTAACAGTTCATTGTGAAGTTAATGTTGTACATAACCGTTCATTATTTTGCTTTTCTGGTTTCGCTGGAAAGTATTAGATGCAACTCTCCCCGTCAGAAGGCTGTTTCTCTTTCTTGTTTTTGTGAAAAGAAAAAACTACCATTAGAAATAGAGTTCATCACCAACATTGACTGGAAGGGTTTGATCAAACAACAGAATACTAAAGGAACTGGATCGATACATATGGGGCTGCTCCATGAAAGCGCTTTTCTGGAGATAATGTTGCGGTACGTTTATCAACAAGGTCCCAGAACGTAACGCAAGCTTACCTGAGCCGATGTCTGTGTTTTCTGGTTATTAGCAAATCACACCAAATTCAACGGTCCTTCTAGCAATTCACAACTGCCAATTTACTCGATTGCATTGGCATCCACAGACGAGTTCTCTTGTGGAATGAATAACTTTTCATATTTAGGAATGTCAATTTGGAGATGATGCTGGGTTTAAATTAATTTTCACCAACAGATAAAAAACAGAAACCAAAAAGAAAGAGACAATTTTATACCACAGAAAATCCTCAACCTAAATTACAATGGGCATTCATGTGTGGTTTCATCAAGAAAGAGACAACCAAGCACATAACTGAAGAAATCAGTACCTTTCGCTATTCCTCCCCTTCCAACTATAAATTGTGCATCAATACTTGCATGCCCAGGACAGTAAGTGACCTACACATAGAAAATGCACGTCCTTTGACACAGGAGTGTCATGTTGGGTTAACAAAGCAAATAGATGAAGTTCTTGTTGATGCTTGTGTCAGTTCATTTGTTGATGCTTGTGTCAGTTCATCGCAAACTTTGAGCTTGAATTTTTATTTTTTTATTGTATGAAAAAATAAACTTATTTAGTTTTTAAGTTCAGAATATGATCTTTTTATATATTATCCAACCATCCATCCATTGAAGTTTTAAACAAGAAATTATGTTTTTTTAGTTTTTAAGCTTTTTAAATGTTTATTTTTTCCAAGTAAAAAATGTGTACTAGTTAATTTTTATCTAGTTTTCTATCAAAGTCATTTATTTAGTTCTCAATTGTATTATTTTAGTGTTTCCCCAAACTTGGAGGGCTATTCCAATATATATAATGATGATTCAGATTATGTATTAAGATCTTTTAGCAAAAATTTAATTTGAAAGTCTTTGACTTAGTCTATTGAAAACCTTTCAAATTTTTTTCCTTTATAAGTGGTGGACTTATCTCTTAACTTTGTATTTTTAAAATGGTGATTTAATTTGTATCTTTAGAGTAATAAGTTATTCACGTCTATATCTCTTTGGTTTTATATCTTAGAATGGTGAGTAAAAACATTTCTTTGTGTGGGTGTCATGTTATTTTACGATATTCATGTTATCTCAGTATTCAGTTGATATCAGAGCTTAGGATTTACAACCATGGTTATTCATGGATATCTTGTGTAAGAATTTGATATGGGCGCAATGCTCATACAATGGATGAAATGAGAAGGCAAATCCATCAACTTAAAAAATTTCTTGAATGATATGAGAATCAAGACGTTGATGATGGTGAGAATAAAACTAAAATTGGTTCCTCTAGCAATAATTAAAAGGATGTCAATCCTTTTCATCGTAGACCACACTATGATGCTAGTAACAATTCTTCTTCTCAACATCAAAGTAAAAGGAATAAAATGCCTTATCAAGATTATCATGTGAGAATTGATATTCCTTAATTTAAAAGAAAAATTCAACCTAATGATTTCATTGATTAGCTCTAAAATGTTAAGAGTTTTTTATTTTATTTCAAAAAGTATCCCGATGATAAAAAAGTGAAGTTAATAGATCTTAAAGTTAGAAAATATGCTCTTTTTTTATGATGGGAGAATCTTAAGAAACAAATCTTGTAAGGGCAGGAACAAGATGAAGTTTGTAGAGAAGATGAAAAAAGAGTTTAAGATGAGATTATTGTCTCGTTACGTAAGAAATCCTTGAAAAATAGAGATTGTTGCCTAATTGATGTTCTTAGAAAGGAATCCTTACAAAATAAGGATTCCACATTTAATTAGATCCTTACATCCACAAATCATATGGAAAACAATCATTTTCCAACTTTTCTTGTTTGTTGGCAGATTTCAAGCTTGACTTCAAACATTTTTTTTTTCTTGTCAAAATGAGTTACTAAACATATCATATTTGTATGGAAATCTAGAAATATCTAATTTCCATCCCAACTAGAATCGTATAAGAATACCATTTGTAGCTATAGATATAGACCAAACAGTACATGAAGATCCAATTTGATAAATTTACAACTTCTTAACCTAAATATCATGACCTTGTAATAGGCTCAATTGGTATGGATCCTTTGGTGATGCTCACTGATTCTCATCACTTCTTTTAGGCCTTAAAGACTTTTTTGTACACCCATAAAAAAAATTATAACTTTTTTTTTCATAATTTTGTATTTTTCACAGCCCATCGGTCAACCTTAGGCATATTTTAGGCTTCAATTTATGATTTTGCATGTCTGTGCCAAAACCATAACTTTTGTTGTATTTGTTTTTTTATTGTAATTTTGTGCTTTCCATGACATAGTGGCCAACCTTAAGCACATTTCAGATCCTCAATGCATGTTGTTTCATGCCTATACAAAAACCATAACTATTTTTGAAATGAACTCTTTTTTATATATATAATTTTGCACTTTCCACAACTGATCGCCCGACCTCAAGCTTTTTTCGAGGTCTTAAGACATGTTTTTGCATGCCTATGTAAAACCATAATGTTTTTCAAAATGGGTTTTTTTTTTTTGTAATTTTATGTTTTATATGACCCACTGGCCATCTCAGACACTTTTTGGGACCTCAAGGTATGAATTTCCATGTCCATGCCAAAAACCATAACTTTCGTTGAAATAAGTTTTTTCAAAATTTTACGCTTTTCACGACCGACCAGCCAACCTTAGGCACCTTTTGGGCCCTCAAGGTATGTCTTGCATGCCCATGCAAAAAAGATAACTTTTTATCAAATGATTTTTTTTTGTTGTAATTTTGCATTTTCCACAATGAACTAGCCAACTTCAAGCATATTATAGGACCTCAAGGTATGATTTTGCATGCCCATGTGAAAACCATAACTTTTGTTATATCTTTTTTTTTTCCTTGTAATTTTCACTTTCCACAACCAACCAGCTAACCTTAAGCACCTTTTGAGGCTTTAAGGTATGTTTTTGCATGCCCGTGCAATAACAATAACTTTTCTTTTGTAATTTTTTGTTCTATATAACCTAACAAAGATGTGATCCTTGTGGATCTATTGATCCAGAAACCCACAAGCATGATCAACTCCTGAAAAGTCAAAAATCAGATTTGATAGAAGAGTGTGATATAACAATTACCTTGAATTAAGGTATAAACGCTACTGGAATTTGAACCTCTATCCAACAATTAAAGAATCGGGAACGAGAAGTACAAGGAAGATGCTACAAAGATAGTTATTATTTGATAAATCAAATTTAGTTCTTTTAAGAACTAAAAAACATGAGAATACCTCACAAACATACAAGCAAAGATATGGACAAATATCAATAATCATCCAATTAAAAATAAGTTCTTAAAATGGAGTTTTTATACTTTCTAAATAACTTTAAAGGTGTTGTGTTTTTAGAAACATATATACGCAGCAAAAATGATAAATTTAAAATTTTTCAGGAGTCCCAAGATCTTGTTAGACATATCAAGAGTTATTTAGCGTTTATATGAAGATTACCTGAAGATCAGATGTTTTTTTTTAACTTTGAACAATTGCTTCAAAGTTAGGTTGTTATAGAGCACAAGTCATCTAAGTATTTGTCCTCTAATAGTAATTTACACAAACCATTAATGAGAAATCTCCTAAATCCTTTTAGAAAAGAGGGATTGCTATGTCTTTGAGTGCTAACTCTTTTCTTTTGTATTTTTTAAGTGTTCTATAATGTAATGTGTACTACATGTTGTACATAAAATAAGAGGCATAAAATTCTGTTTATAAGAAAACCTAAAAATCCTATAAATGATGAAATATTAATTTTTTGCCTTGAATAATATCACATATATTATTTTAGGATAATTTTAGAATTCATTTAATCAAGTCCCTACTTGATTTTTGGTGTGTTGTTGCAGGCAACCAAAAATAAAACCTAGACTCTTAAGAATATATGTAGAAATGCGAGTACAGATCGTTCCCATAGAGAGTATCTAGTCTAATTTTGTGCTACATGAACAAAGATAAGGGGTTTTGAGTATAATTTTAAGAAAAACAACTCAATTTAAAATATCAAAATCAATGAAAAGAACAAACTTTGGTCTAAGTCACCATCCACAATTGGATCTTTTAAAATTGATCATCAATGCAAATAAATATCAATTCATACTTTTAATATTAATAATTGGAACTATTTTTCTTTCTCTTCTTAGTTGCAGTTAATTAGAAAACAAGTAATCTAATTAACCCTAACTACTAAACAACTCAAGAAAAATGCTAAAAATTTAATTTAGTAGTAGCCTTAAGAATTAGAGAGATTGATGAAGCTAAACAATATAAGCACAAGTGATTGCATTTAAGTTAGACAAATATTCTTTCTAAGATTTACTAATTTTTGATGTAACAAATCATTAACCTTAGTTGTTTCACAGATTACAGAGACCAAACAATTATGGATCTGATATCTAACATAACAATAGATTGCAACAAATAATAAACTAGTCGGCCTCCTAGTAATTAAATAAGACAATCATGAAAATAGACATTGAAGAACATTCAATCCTAAAATCATAAATTGAACAATGAAAACAAATTACATCTTATAGTCTTATTGATTATGAGGCTTTTGTTTCTTTTGACCAAATTAAAATTTAGTTACACAGTACTATAATGAAAACTTGAAGGAGAAAAAGAAAATAGAGAAGAGGGAATAGAGATGAGATAAGAAAGAAGAGAGAGGTCTAATCTGATCCCTTTTTTTTTCTCTTTTACTTGTTTATTTTCTTTTTAGAAGCCTACAAAATCTCCTAAAAATACTCTCAATATCATTTTCCAATAATGACCATAAAATTTGAATATTTAATGAAATTATTAATAATAAAATAGAGTCTTAATATAACAAGGAAGGTAATATCTTCAGCTAGAACGCATGCACCAAATTTGAAAGCTTTTAAAAATAAATTACATTATATTAGATTTACAAGCTAAAGAATGTTCCAACTTATTGGCAGTACATATATTGGACTTTAAAACTACAGATCTAAAAAATGTCTTTCAAAAACATGTCATCATCTAAGAAGGAGAATAACACTTTTCTTTTTGTTACAGGCAATGCAACAACAATTTGAGCATATGAATATGTTGTTTTGTGATATAATAATATATATTGTTAACTAATTTGCAAGAGAAGTAATCCCAAAGGATTCCTTATGGAGGGAAAAGAAACTAAGGCTCTAAGCTTTAAAAGCTGATGATTAAAAAAAATTAATAAGATTAGTAAAGGAGAGTAAAGGTAAATGACAAAAAATCTACTTGTTATCTGGAGAGATGCAGTACAGGTTCAAAAATACACAAAACATTTAGATGATGTTAAACCTTTAAAAGACTCTAAAGTTGATTCGTTTGAGATGGATGCTTCAACGAATGAAAATCCAGATTCATATCTTAAGAGACATGACATCATTGATTCTGATCTTAATGATGCTAGTGATGAACAAGTACAATATAAAGTTGAGGGTGAGTAACTTGTGGTTAGGCGTGCATTAAGTTTACAAGTCAAAGAGGATGATTTAGAGTAGCAAAGAGAAAACATTTTTCATTTGAGATGTCATATCAGTAACATGGATGAGAAGTATTGACCTTTAATGTCTTTATTGCTTTCATATGGATATGAGAGAAAACATCCTGGACCTTGGTATGAAAGTTTAATCTATTTTCGAAGACTTAATGTGGATGTTCATATACATAGGAGTGAAGAAATTTTAGTGATACGAAACAACCCACAAATACAAAGAATTCATTAGAGGTGCCAATTAGGTTAATGGTCAAGAAGTTAAATAAGGTATTAAATAGGCTTGTTCAACATATTTAGGCCAAGACTGATTTTAAAAGGTTACAACACATATAAAACAACCTATAATAAACCTAATTCAAGTGCAAGAAATGCCTAATTCTTCCACAAGTTGGGCTTAGGGTTGGTGGCATGATGGAAGTCTTGTTTGGATAATTTTTTCTATGTGCAACAAGGAAATAAATATGGTGGCAATTAATCCTACTCATATAAGGATATTTTGGGAATCTAATTTGGGAGTTTCCATCTTTTACAAGGATTCATTATAAGTGACATCAAAGGCTTTTCTTGTATGGCAAAGATTAATCAAGATTCTCCAATCTACAAAGGGAAACTAGAGGCGGCAACAAAGAAATATATTTGTCTTTAGTATTTTTTTCATGTATTACAAAGATTCATATTTCTATAAGGCAAGTCAATGGTGACTATAATCAGAGATGATTCTCCTAGCTTATTTGAGATTTCTAAGGGTTGATAATTTGATCTTAGAAAGATTAGGACATTAACTTTGGCCATACACCTATTTAAGTTAGGGAATTACATTATCTTAAGGTTATTTTTTTATTCTATATGCGCGAAAACTTTGACTTTACAAATCAAACTTATTATTTTTATTATTTTTACTAGGTTTTGGGTTTATTTTATTTATTTTAGGTCTAATTATAAGTGGGTCCAAATTAGCCCACAACCTTTAGGTCCATTAGAGTTATTTAGGGAGTATAAATACTCTATTGTAAGAACTTATTTCAGTTCGATGATTATTGATATTTTGTTATGACTTTAATTGTGTGCTGTGAGTTATTCTCACTTTCTTAATTCTTGAAAGAATTGAATTTGACTTATCAAAAAACAATTGTATTCGTGATATTTTTCTTATATTTCTCATTCACAATTCGCTAATCGTTGAGTGAGGGTTCATATTCCAATAGTGTTGTGCCTTAATTCAAGATAATTGTTGTGTTACACTTTTCAATCAAATCTGACTTTTAACTTTCCAGAATTGTGTCAATCTTGCTTGTGGGTTTCTAGATCAATATATCCTCGAGGTTCATATCATCCAATCAAAAATATAACTTTTTAGAATATGTCAGTGAGGTTAACTTACAAGATAAATGTGGCCGAGTTGAAAGAAAATGACGAGTTGGATAAAAAAAAGGAAAAAAAAAGGCCATTTAAAAAAAAATATTGAGGAAAAAAAATAAAGAACCACAAGAGTTTTTGCATTTTATGCAAGAAAGAGTGTTTTTATGATTTTTTTTTATATTAATAAGCATATGCAAAATAATATTGATACTACTATATAGCAGAATTATGAGAA
>Ga0325411_1001705_pt1 | contig 24593 bp, 16 predicted proteins | sample PopdelMetagenome_13_FD_206181 | JGI IMG/M metagenome (GOLD analysis project Ga0325411, IMG submission 206181) | Populus deltoides microbial communities from Bellville, Georgia, United States - Xylem-PdIQD-R4 | ecosystem: Host-associated > Plants > Phyllosphere > Stem > Wood/Secondary xylem... | reverse complement strand
ACACCTTACACACAGAAAAAAAAATACATTGGCATGGTGTGAGGGGTAGATTTTTTAAAATTTTATTATTTAATAAGAGGTTTTTATGAAATTTTATCCATGTGTTTGCTTTTTTTCAAAAAAAAAAGAAGGGGCTGAAAGAAAAAACATTAGGGAGTGCATGGGTTGGATATTTTTTTTCAATTTTATTATTCAGGTTTTTATGAAATTTTATTTTTTAATATTTGATGGACAATAAATCAGTTTTTGTTTTCTTATTATATAATAAAATAAAAAATTTAATTTGATTCAGTAGCGTTCATAACCTAGATTACTAGTTTGGCTGATTGACAAATATTAATTAAAGAGTCCAATCAGGATTTTTCAAGTTCGAATTGTCATATTAATTTTATTTTTTATTTTATTTTTGAATTACATTATTTATTTTGTGGTTTTTATCGAATTTTATTATTGATAATTGAAATGATAGATTTAACATATTAACTAAAGTGTAAGTTTAAGATTTTTCAAATTTGAATTAGTATACAAAGTTTAATAAATAAAGCTGCTGAAATTTCTTTTAACACGGCAGACATACTAGTTCCTTTGCCAGATGCCTTGTTATCGTGGATGCCGAAATACAATAATCTGTCAACCAATCTTTGCAAAAAGAAGACGAATGTAAAGCTTATGAGAAAACAACAGTACAGTCATTTTTTAAAAAACAATCCACGTAAAACTGGACTTCGATCCTCTTCAAGCCCCATATAATAATGAGAAAACTTTTGGGGAAACTGGCACAATAACTTATGGTGACAAATCCTCATGAAGAATTGTTTCATCGCTTCCAAAATCTTGTAAAGCCAACTCTGATTTCAGAATTCGCCAAGAAGCCACTTGAGAGCTTCTATTCCAGCACTCAATTTCAAGCAAAATTCAACCGTGTGGTTTATTGACCGCCTAGAGATTGGTGATCATATCATTAGTGAAAGTAAAGTCTAAGAATACTGGCATGGCATAACGCCGATGTATGTTAGATCATTAGATTTGGATGAAGTGGCATAGATGTAACATTGCTGACATTGTAAGCAACCTCGTTGATCATTCAAAGTCCGACACGTTTTGTCGACAAATGAAACTGAGAATTTTATCCGAAAATCTCTCGATATCTATTTATTCAATCGATTTTCAGACAGCTTACAAAATAGAGCATTAACATGAGCTACACTGGGCTTTTCTTGGCTAAAAATACCATGATGCACTTCCAATGATTTTCCTCATATATTGCTGTGTGTGTGTGTGTCTATATATATATTGCTCTAATAAAAAAAAATAAAGCTGAAAGTAATAATTAATTATCTGTTCAGGCTTCATAAAGCATTCCAACCTCGATACGGTGTGGTGGCGGCACCCCAAGGGCTGGCAGTGCAGACCTGCAGTTACTGTGCATGAATTCATAAAATGCAAGCATGCTTCTTTCAAACCAACTACAGTTCTTGCCTATATAAAACCTCGTCTTCCCTCGAATGTGAACCACTCCGGCCAGCTTTGCTTCTTCAAAAGCAGAAATCTCTTCCTGAACCTCGTGATGTTCAGATGTTAAACAGCTAGAGCAGTTCTGTAGATACACCTGCAAGCTATCAGTAACTTGACTTACAATGTCATCTCCTTCGAGATTTAGGGAATCTGCATAGCCATATTGAATCACGCATCCATAAATTCCTTCGAGGCCAAGTTTGTTGACAACGATCCTCTCATGTGCAGCAACCTTAGGCACCAACAAATATCGAAGTGTTGTGAAAATAGTGACTTTGTGTAGTGATTTCATGTTTTTAATATAATGTCCAAGGATAGGCGTCAGGCCATCTTGAATATTGCTGTAAAAGAAGCACAATCCTGGAACCCTCTGGATACCTGGCTCGGACAATAGCAATCCAAGTCTTCCCAAGTCTATCTTGTGAGTCAGCTCATACTCTATCTTCTTCTGCCTTCCATAAAACCAGCCAAACATAATGAAAGCAAGGATAAAAGATATGGCAAAAGGAATCCATCCACCCTCAGGTATTTTACTCAAAACAGCACTGGAATAAACCCCTTCCATTGTAAAAAATGTGAAGAAGTAAACTGCAACTAGCCATGGTGGAGTTCTCCATATCATGATCATAACTAACGTCAGTAATATTGTGGTGATGAGCATTACTAGACTAACAACAACACCTGCAAGCATGCATAATAAATTAATAGGTTATTTCCCCAAAATAGAAAGTATGAGGGTGTCCAAGCCAAAATGAAGAACCATAAAATGACCCCAACATCATACAACACACAGCTTTAAGCCAGTAAGAGCCAACTTAGAGAAAGGCGTTATCCAATTGTGTTTCCTTGGAATTAGATTGAAGAATTTGGAAATACACCTACCTTTTAGCATTTTTTTTTTAAATGGCAACATTTTATTACATGAAATTTAAATATTAAATTTTGATCTGAAAGAAAAATTAGCAGTATTATAACGCTATGATAGATGATATCATCACTAAACCTAATAATAAACAAACATGTGAGAATTGTAATTGCCTCTAATCAGCCATTGCACACTCGGATATGCTGTAGTAAAACTTATAACAACAGCTGCTTAGGTGATGTGAAAAGAAACCAGATCTACAAAATGACAGCAATTGGTGGTTGTTGAAAATGTGATCAAAAGAAAGCTGAGTTTACCGATTTAACATACCAAAAGCATTCCCGATATCTTTTCCATCTCCAAAAATAAGTATCACTGCAACACAAAGAATCATGAGGATGTAATTGACTTCTGGGGAGTAGACTTCACCCTCTTTGTTAGAAGATGTATGCACCACCTTAACACGAGGAAAATAATCCAGTACAACTGATTGCTTGATGACCGAGAAGGTGGCTGATATCAGTGACTGGCTTGCAACAACAGCAGCTAGCGTGGCTATGATAAAGATTGGCCAGTACATCGCTGTAGGTATAAACTTGTAAAATCCATCGTCATGATCATTTGGATTCTTGATAAGGTACGCAGTTTGCCCCGCGTACGTCAGAACAAGAGATGGATATATTGTAAGCAAAAAGGCGATCTGGTTGGACAACAATGTGGAATAAGCTATGGATAAAAAAAAAATAGAAAAGGGCTGAAAAAGCGATATGGATGTTTACCTTAATTGAGCTTCTGTTAAAATGACCAAGATCAGCAAAAAGTGCTTCAGAACCTTTATGGTGGAAAACCCAAAAAAAAGTATGCACGTTTCAGTTTTGATATGTGGAAAGGAAGTAGGAAACTCACTCTGAAACTCTTATCAGCATTTTCAAACTGTTACAGGACGTGAGCACGTCTAGACACCCAATGAAACAAAAACAGGCTACTAGTAATTTCTTCACCAAAATCAAGTGAATTTTTTGTAATATTTTAAGCAACGAGTTTCTCGAAAGAAACCTGGCTGTCATATCTAAACTCAGATAATTAGGATTATTTGAAAACATTCGAGTTCTGAACAGCATAAAGTTCAATCAATAGAGCAGAAAAAAATATTCAATCTTTTAATTTAAGAACAGAAAAAAGCTCCACCTGTGATACAGAGAACAGTTCCACCAAGCAACAGCCATCCTTCCTTTCCGTTTCTCCAAAAGAAGTGGAATATGTAGTGAGGAGACAAAGCCTTGAATATGCTAGGATAATGCTGAATGATGCTATAAATCCCTACTAACGGAGTACACAAGGTCCATGCACCCATTATTGGGGAAAACATAAAACTCACTCTAGAAGTGCCAAACTTTTGTAGCAGAAAAAGAACAACTAGAACTACTGCAGAAAGTGCTTCCACTGAAGCTGCAACAAGATAAAAAATTAAATTGTAAAAAAAGAGAATTTCATTTGAGATGGAGAGACAGATATAACACTCGATAACTCAAATTGTGACTTTCATTATCCTGCATTCAAGCATAATTTGGCAAAGCAACAAGAATATTTGAAAATATATTTCCATCTAAAATGACTTCTTGAAGTTTCCTTTGGCCTTGTATTTTTGAGTGATTGTTTTTATCTTCATTTACTTGTTCAATCTACCTTAAAGTATTTAGTTTTCTTAAATTTACAAGAAGATTGTGACATCATTCAATCTATATGCAAGTTGTGTATGGACTAATCTCACAGTCCATAAACAGGGTTGAGCTCAACTCCATGATTGAACTTGTCCCAATCCACTTTATTGCTCACAAATATTATGCAACACACTAAGAATCTATACACACCCTTAACCTGAAATGAGATAGTAGTAAACAGTTCTATATAATCAATATCTATTGATTGCCAAAAATGCAATCTCAAGAGCATTGAAGGTGAGAACTAAAATGTTCTATGGACATGGAACGTCTTGACAAGAACTGTGCAGTGGCATTTTCATACTTAGGGGTATCTGAATAAGATTCTCAAGGTAACTGCAACTTGCAACTTATAACATTCATCATTAATACTTACATTTGCTGACAGAGGGAAAAGGTGCTCTTATACCCTCCATAGCCGACAACACTGTCAAGAGATTTAAGAGTTTAAATAAGCAATCCATGAAAAATACTACACCATATGAAGGTAAAGAGAAAAGAAAGGGAAAAGAAAAGATGAAAAACCTGAGATTGCAGGTGTAAGTATACCATCCCCAATCAGCATGCATGTGCCTAACATAGCAATGAAAAGTAGTGCCCTTCTGGCAACTATGCTTCTTTCAAAAAAAATTCCAAGCCTACTTTTATTCCCAGTGCCTTCATGCAAGACAGAGTGCGAGAAACTTGAGTTTGTCTGTACTTGTTTGGAGGAAAGGATACCAATATTCATATTCCTGCAGAGCAATGAGTACAAAGCAAACGTTCCACCTGCATATAATCAGTGGTTTGCACCAGTCAAGAACCTGTGCGCTATTATGAGTGTATGCTTTGCTTCTAGCACTATTTAACGCCATTCTTGAAGACCACGGTCTTGAAGTAATAGAGCAATCAAAAGTTTTGGTAACCGCGAATGAAAAAATCGTAACTCTTGTATATGCACTTCTAAAGAGAGAAATCAATTTGATCAAACTTATACAGACAACAATCATAACCAGTTATACAACCCAACATACATTTTTGAACTACATACGTGCAGATTCAAATGATTCTACAAACCTCTGACAGATTTACCACAAAAGAATGTAGAATTACTTTCCTATAAATTGAATTTCTGCTCAATCCTTACTTCCAATTATTCATACAGTTCAGATCTCAGCGGGATCCAATGTGCAGAAAACATCTTGAAACTGTAAGAATTATAATTGGCGGAGTGAGCTTTTTTAAAAAAATTGCAAATAGCAAACAACACATGCTAGGATGAACGAAAACTCACCTGTTTAGCCTACATCTATAAAACCAATATACATTATAAAAGTAGATTCAATACAAGTAAACATATAGAAAAGCTGGATTTTAGAACTAAAAAAGAACCCTGCATGAAAAGAAGAGAGAGAGATCCAACTGCCAACTAAATTCTAGATAGGGACTAAACCATAAAACGTAAACCAAATGGAATCAAAAACATCAACAATCAAAGCATTCATCTTTAATACTCGTAGAAGTTATACACATATAAAAAAAAAGGCTAAATTAAAATGACAGGAAGACAGCTGGCCCAGAACTTAATCAAAACACAAAGAATAGAATGCAAATCAATAAGATGGATTAGCGCAAACCTTCGCCCTGATCATCGGCCTTGAGAGCTATACTGGTATATTTAACAACCCCAATGAGTGTGAGAGTCCAAAACATGATGCTATAGATTCCCAAGTAGTCCTGTTCAGTAGGAGACTTCAATGGCATTGATGGGTATACATATAATGGTGATGTCACAAGCCCTCCGAAGACAACTCCAAGTGTCTTGTATGCTAGCACCACCGTCTCCCATCTTCCTCTCTCCTGGTTAACACGCATACAAATTCATTACAAACAAAAAATCCAGGATTCCTCTTACTTTGCAAGAGTGCCAACGTATCCATAAGCCCATTAGTGTACATATTATTAAACTCAAGATAAATGGGAATAGCCCATCAAGCAAAATCAATCAAAGAGAAAAGGTCAAAAGAAAAGGAGGAAGTTCAACAATCAAAAACAAAAATATTCCATCAAGTCAAATTAATACGGCCACGTTTAGAATTTGAAAAGAAAAGGGAAAGTTGCAGAAACATGAGAATGGTTTCATTATTAGCATAAAATATACTCACCAATTCCATGAATTCTTTTGGGCCAACTGTGATGTGTAGAAACAGAGAGAAAACAGAGAGAATGGAGTAGTTCAAAATATAATACCTTGGGCTGAGTAGTGGTAGTAGTAGGTGGTGGTGGTGGTGGAATGAAGAAGGCGCTGTTGCGAGGAGGAAGTAAGTGGCTATCGGAATTATGAGAAACAGAGCAAGATGACTCGACATTCACTACAAACTCCCTCTTAGTCGCCGCTGGGTCTGCTGCTCTCAACTCCTGCCCAGGCCCCGCCTGATCTCCTCCTCCTCCTCCTCCAATCATCTTAGTTTCCAAGAATTTTATTTTCTTTTCTTTTCTTCTACGCACGTAAACTACTACGAGCACGTTTGCTTTTCAAAATTTAAAAATATATTAAAATAATATTTTTATTTTTTTATTTTTTACATTAATATTCAAATTTTTTTCAAGAAAAAAAAATACTGCAAAAACAAATCCTATTCTACTAGTGTCTAAGAACCCGTTTGGCCAAGAAATTGCGTCCACATTTTACAAACTGTTTGGTTAACAGCTACTCACAATTTTAAGCACCTGGGGCCCACACAAAGTTGTGTTCCAAACGCTGGATTAGCAAAAGCAACTCTACCTTGCTTTTGTCGTGACTGTTGTTCAGAAAACGCAGCAACATAACTTTCCTTTACCAAAAAAAATTAATTAGCCCTATCTGTCCTCCTCAACTGTCATCTCTCCTCCTCCACATTCGCCTCCCAAGCAGCTGAGCTCTCCTCCACCACAGCTTCCCTCGTCTCAAAATTCATCCTCCTCTTTGCAGCTTCGCTGTGTCAAACACACCTACACACACTCTGCCATGCTCTCACAGAGACCGAACCCAGTCACTAGTGTTTGTAGCCGAGTGTAGATCAAGCCCATCTGCCGCCCATCTGCCACCGATCTACTGCCCTGATGAACTCCTTTCGCAGTTGAAAAAGACACGCACTCACCAAGGTAATTATCTTGTAATTGTATCCAAAAGAACTGTATATATCATGCCTTATCTGCTACCACAAACATACAAAACAGCTTTCTCTAACTATAATTTCCTCTTCACACTGTTTTCTTTGCCAGAACCAAAGAGGGCATCGAAATCAGTCTCCTGGAAAGCTCAAGCACAAGCATCTTACCAATCTCTGTGGCGGTTGCATAAGTAAATTCAAGGTTAGTTGCTATGATTTGGTTGCACAAGTACTTAATCTTTAATTTTTAGTTGTTGTGTGTTTTCTAAGAATTAACATGTCTGTAATTGTTACATTTGATTATGTCTATTTCAATTGAACATTTTCTGAGAATTCTCAGGTTTTACATTTGTGTTATTGTTAGATTTTTAATCTCTGTTTCGGTTCAACAATTACATTTAGTGTCAGTTGTTGTGCTTTACATGTGTTTAATTGTTAGTTTTATTGTCTCAGTTGAATGGGTATAAACATAAAACCTGTGTGAATATCAAGCTGCTGAAAATAGGACTGAAGTCAGTTATCTGCTCTATACAACGTCTGATTATGTCATTAAACACATGAGAAAATTATATCTAAGAAATCTCAGCATCTAATATAATATTACATAATTGACAGATTATGCTTAGGAAATGAAAACATTGGCTTGTAGAAACATAAATGTAAATAAACTTGCCAATTAAAGTGTTAAGCTGATTATGTTAAGTCTATGTTCTTAAATTGCATGTTTATTTAAGTTGGCGATTTAATTAAGATAGATTGTGCATTCCATGTCCTTTACAATGCCTCTAGAAAATTAACATGTTAATTGTATATTAGACAAAACATTTTAACCGAGAACATGGATGATTCTCAATCACAAGATAAGGCTTGTTGGACTAGAAAGATGTTGCACGCTTTTTGTGACATATGTATTAAAGCAATTGAGCAAAGTATGCGACCCAACACACATTTTGACAAAGCTGGGTGGAAATATGTTATGAATGGCTTTAAGGATCAAACTGGTCATGTATTAACAAAAGCACAATTAAAGAATAAGTGGGACGGAATTAAAAAAAGATTGGAGAATATGGAAAAGGTTGATTTCTGAAACAAGAGTAGGTTGGAGTGCTGAACTTGGAACAATTTCGGCACCTGATGAATGGTGGAAAGCTAAAAGCCAGGTCTGTTTTTTTCAGTATGTTTAAAGCTGTAATAAACTGTTTGATTGAGTGCTGGTACATTATTTTTTGATGCATTTTTATCTTGATTATCCCTTTTTGTAGGAGATATGCGGAGCAAGAAAGTTTAGACATGCTGGAATCGATCCCACATTGTGTTGTAAATATGATATCATGTTTACAAACATTATCGCTACTGGTCAGTATGCTTGGGCTCCAGCACAGGGTCTGAATTCTGATGAAGATGGTGTCGGTGAAAGGCAAACTAACTTACTTAATGAGGACCCTCATATTAAGGAAGGTAGTGGAGATTCTGAGGAGGATAGTCTACCAAATTTTGTTGCCGATGTCAGTAATATGGTTGCTGGTGTCACTGTTGCCAACAGCACAAGCAATCCCATTGGTAGTAGTGGGAAGAGAAAAGGTGTGTAACAAAGGTCCCAAAAAAATGAGAAAAAAAGAAGGGGTGTTGGAAGGGGATCGCAATTATTTTCGCGTTTAGATAAGTTGGTTGATAATGTGTCTACCAAGAGTGAATGCATGTCAAGTGGTTTGGATAAAAAAGGATGTAGTATAGAAGAGGTGATGAAGGAGTTTCACTCCGTTGAGGAAGTGGTGTTCGGCAGTGAGCTGTATTGTTTTGCAACTGCGTTTTTTATGGTTAGAAGTAGGAGGGAAATGTGGGCAGCAATTGGTGATATGAACTGAAAATTTCAGTGGATGAAATTAATGTTCGATCGAAGGGCAAGCTACAGACCTTGATGTAAGTGTACATTTGATATAGGGAACACTTACAGTTATGTATATTATTGTGTGTTATATGTAGCAGCAAGTAAATTTTGTTGTGTGTTATATGTTTTGGTAAGTATTGCATGCATTTCATATTTGAAGTGTTGTTTCAATGTTTAACACGCTTATCATGTTTGGTTTTTATGTCAATGAGTCGTTAACATATTGCATGGTTATGTGTTTTTCGAAGTTAAAAGATTACAATATCAATCCTTATGGTGAGGTGCAATGCATGAGGTGTTGCTGCGGCTGTGTTATTACTAAATGGTTGATGCAAACGGTTCTGCCATTGCTGATTTTTCCCAGGTTTCTAATTTGTAACGTATGATATGTTGAGCACTTCCTTGTATTTGTAGCTGTAGGCTAATTGGTTATGTTTGAGATGTCTGTAACAGCTGTTGTTGTACCTGTTACAAGTTGTACTTTTAGGTTTCATGTTGACTTCTATAGACTTGTTTGAAAGGCTGAAAAACTTTGTGTTGAGTTTGCCTTTTCAGTCTTGAATTGGATATTGTAATTTAACGGCTTTGATGGTTGTTTCTGAGTTGAATGGCTGCTAATTTGCTGAATGTTAGTTATTGTTGTGCATGATTGTTGTTGACTTGAATTGCTGAAACTGCTGTGAATTATTGTTGCTCACTTGAATGGCTGATAATGGTTTGAATGGGAGTTGCTAGGTTGAATGGTTGTTCATGGTACAAAATTCGGGTTGCTGATGGGTATGGCAGTCAAGAGTAGTGGTTTGTGTTGTGTGTGTGGTTTCCATCAGAGTTTTGAAACCTGGACCGGCCCTGCGGGTCGCCCCGGGACCCGGCCGACCCGAGCCTGGGACCGGTCCGGGTTTAAGTAAAAACCCGCTAGGGAGTTGGCCCGGTCGACCCGCCGGAACCCGGGCGACCCGGGTAAACCCGACTGAGACCCGACCTCTCTTTTTTTTTTTAATATACATGGACGTGAAACCACGTCATTTTGGACTCTCATTTTCTATTTCTATATTTTCTCAGAAACCAAACTGAGGATATCAAAGAGCAGTCTTTGCACCAACAGAAAGAAATTGTAAAGCCCTTAAATTTCAATTCAAAGAAAATGAAAAGAAGAAAAAATCATAATTTCCTTCAAGTTTTTCAGCAATTTCACCTTCATGGGTGCAGCAGCCAAAACCAGGATCCAACCCTTCTTCTTCACCCACAAAACATGCTAGTCTAATCCCTACAAGAAATTACCAAACCTCCTTTCATGTCCAGATGGTTCTCTGATATATATTGGAAACCTCTCCTCTTCACCATCCCTCCTCTCACTCTCCTCCTTTTCCTCATCATCTCTTTGACACCCATCAACCCTTTTTCCTCTTTTGCCCCCCTCACTTCCCACTTCCTCAATAAAACCACGTTCGTGAACACCCTCTCCCCTGCCGCCGCCACCACAGTGACAACAACAACATCGAATTATTCCTCAATTGCTCCCCCAAGTTTGGAGCCCGTGAATCGCAGTGCATCAACTTTGTTGAACGATGAGTTGGGTTGATCGAGAATGGCGGTGTGTTTGGTTGGTAGGGCCAGGAGGTTTGAACTGACTGGACCCTCCATTGTCAAGAATATTCTCCAAATATATCAAAATTCAGACCTGTTTTACACGGTAATTTTGACGACAAAGCCTTCAAATTTTCTCTCTTGAAGTCTGTTCCTGGGCTTGCCTCTGTCCGGATCATCCATCCTAAACCTTTGTCTGAGACCTTGCTTCAGCTTCGTGTCCTCACTGCTGCTAACTCTCCTAATGGCATACAGATTTGCTTCCCCTTTTACCTTCCTTGATTTGTTTTGTATTTTGCTTTGAATTCCATTCTCAAAGCTGGTTTTTTGTTTTAATTCATTTTATGTATGTTAATGATGGATTAACTCTCTTTTTTATTCTTTTTTTTATAATATTATTTTTTTATCTAATTTGTTTCCATAAATTACAATTTAGGGAAATATCTTTTTTTTTGGATTGACCCGGGTTGACCCGAGTCAACCTATCTGACCCGTGACCCAATCATTAAACCGGGTCGACCACCGGGTCGGATTTCAAAACTATGATTTCTATTTAAGTTGTATTATCATTCTAAAACATTTTCATTGGCTGCCCACAAATATTGCAAGCATTCCCACATGTATTGCAAGCTGTTTTGAAAAGGTTTTGTTGCTGTTTTACACTGCCAAGTCAAGTTCATTGAATTTAAAAGGTTAGTTATTCATTTGAGGGCTGTTGTTTAGTTAATAAAGCTTTATCTTTATGTTTCGTAAATAAATTAAAAGGATAAAGCTGATAGGGTTGTTGTTTATAGTCAATAAAGCAAGTTCATTTATGTGTTTTTCAATTTATAAGCTGAATGATAAGTTTGCTAAAGTTTTTATACTTTTCTGGCTGCCAGCAAATATTTCAAGCATTCCCATGTGTATGAATAATGTTTTGAGAATTGAAATTATAGTTGTACTGTAAAATATTGAATGAGTTACTTATAAGTAAAATATGTTTGATTATTAGGGATTGCTCCAATTTAAATGTTTTGGGTTAAGTTAATGTCGCCATTAACGTTAAAAATATTTTAAACAAATTCCGCAATGAACAATGTTTTGTTACCGTACATTGCAGGTTGAAAATTACTATTATTGTTGTGTTTAAAATATTGAATGAGTTACGTATAAATAAAATATATTTGATAATTAGCGTTTGTTCAAACATAAATGTTTTGTGTTAAGGCCGTCATTAACGTCAACAATAGTCAAAACATATTATTCCATGAACATGTATTTTTTATCGGTACTCTGCAGGTTCAAAATTGATATTAAATTGTGTTTATAAATATGGATGCGAATTGGTTTAATGCGCTTTTTGATGACCATTATGAAAATGTTATGAATAATATTGGTCGGTATGTGTCTGATGGGTTTGCTGGTACAAGTTCTGAAAGAGGTTTTGGAGGTAGTTTCGATGCTGGTTATGGGAACAATAACAATGAGGTGCAGGATGACGACCAAAATCAACAGGATGATGATGAGAGTGGCAATTTATTTTGGCATAGAGAGTGTGATCACACTAAATTAATCATATGCACTGCTGGAGCACTGGCTTTGTATCACAATACATATGTTTATAAAGAACCATGTATGGTTTCATACAACACTGGAATGCGATGGTTGATTGAAATTTTAAATGGGCATTGGGTGCGTTGTGTGAACATGTTTCGGATGGATGCAAACACATTTAAGAGTTTGTCTCTTGAGTTGGAAACAATGTACGGGTTGAAACTGTCTAAACGGATGAGTGTTATTGAGAAGGTAGGCATGTTTCTCTACACTTTAGCTCTAGGCGCTTCGAACAGGGAAGTTCAGGAGAGGTTTCAACATTCAGGTGAAACCGTGTCCAGAAATTTCAACGAAGTTCTTCGTTCTGTGTGCGTGCTAGCTGCTGATTTAATCAGACCAGTAGATCCAGAATTCACAGCAACACCACTGGAAATTGCAATGAATCCGAGATACATGCCCCATTTCAAGGTAAAAAAAATACTTTTTACAAGTTGTTATTATATTTCAAAAAGTTACAATCAAATATTTAAGTACAATTAAATTGATTCGACAACAAATTTTTTATTTTTGTAGAATTGCATTGAAGCGATTGATGGAACACATGTACGTGCATGTGTATCACAAGAAAATCAAATCCTATTTATTGGTAGAAAAGGTGTACCGACGCAAAATATAATGGCAGCATGTAGTTTTGACATGCAATTTACATTTGTTTGGGCTGGGTGGGAAGGTAGTGCACATGATACAAAAATATTTTATAAGGCGATCAGAAATACAAACATAGAATTTCCGAGGCCACCGGAAGGTATTCATCCGTAAAAAATAGGGTTGTTGTTCAGCTGGTCTAATTTTCTTTTATATGAAATAAGAAGTAAGCGTTAAACGATAATTAATTGCAGGGAAGTATTATCTCGTTGATTCGGGATATCCGAATGAGTACGGTTACTTGGGTCCATATAGAGGGGAGAGATATCATCTTCTAGAATTTCATTGACGAGGACAACCGCGAAGTCCGGAGGAACTATTCAACCGAGTCCATTCATCCTTACGATGTGTAATCGAACGTACATTTGGAGTTTGGAAGAAAAGATGGCGAATCTTGCAAAACATGCCTGAGTTTCCTTACGAATCACAAGTTAAAATTGTTGTCGCATCAATGGCCCTGCATAACTACATTCGACGGAAGTCGGGCCAAGATGTTGCATTCAACGAGTTTGATAGTCATCCAGATTTTGTTCCTCCTGATACTTTTCCCGATGTCGTTACACAATCACAACCACGAGAGCACCAAAGGACGTCGCGTATGGATTATATTCGTGATGACATTGCAAATAGTTTGATGGGACAATGATGTTTATTTTGTAATAACAAATAACAATTTATTTTTTTGTCGGTATGTATTTGGACAAAATGTTTTATTTCCTCTTAACACAAAGAATTATTTCATTTATGTTATTTTTAGTCATTTTAGGTACAATATCAACCGCAACCACAGTTTTAACCAAACATGTTTTTATAACAATAAAATCACACCACACTTTTAACCAAACACACAAAATATATACACAAACCACAAAAAAAATATTTTTTTTTAAATTATTTTTTTCCAATTGCAACCACAACAACTACAGCAAAAACAAACACTCTCTCAGTGTTAATATCATAGCCTGCCAGCTATATAGAGAACAGGACAGTAATGGCATTCATATCAAATTATGATTAAAACTGATGTAATTAATTATTGAGTGTGAATTCGGTAATGCGCGGTTAAAAGTGTTTTTTATTTTAAAAAAACTAAATTCATGATTTTTTAGATAATTTTCAATGATTTTGTCATTTTAAAAATAAATTTATTAAGAAAAACATTTTTAAAAGATATCAATTTAGTATTTAAAAAAAAATAGAAACCACAATGTCAAACAGTGTGTTTTTAAACTTACATTTGTATTTTTCTTTTTCTTTCATGGTATAAGAACATAAAAGGGATTTCATCAATAAATAAAATAATTGTCCTCTATACTCAGAGATTATTTCCCATATATTATAAAATATCACACGTGAAACAAAGGCAAATTATTAGATTTCCCCGCCATGTTAATTTAAGAGTTAGGGCTGTTGAGTAAAAGGATTAGATTGTAATATTAAAAGAGAGTTAAGAATCAAAATGGAAAAAAAAAACATTCGAGGATTGAAGTGTAAATAATATGTTTCGGAACATTCATGATGTTTCAAGAAAAAAACTTTTGAACGAACATTCAGAACATGCAATTAAGGCTTCAATATATAGTGCCGAAGTTGATTTCCTTTCATGTTTTTTCTTCGAAAAGTTATGATCTTTTAAGAGTTTATTCTATTTTTTTTTAATAGATATAATAAAAATGTTAATTATCAATCATTTGACAGTATAAACACGCAATTATATTTCATAAAAATTTATTTTTTATTAAAAATTAAAAAAATTATATGTTTTTTATCGTTTTAATATGCTGATTTTAAAAATAATTTTTGAAAAATAAAAAAACATCATTTTAATATATTTTAACATAAAAAATATTTTTAAAAACAACCACATCAATACTTTCAAAGAGTTCATAGAACATTATTTAAATATATTTCTTTTTCTTTACACATAAAATTAAACAAGTTCTTTGAGTGTATTTACAAGATATTTTTGTTTAGTTATGCAGGACTCGTAATATCTTTATATTAGCCTTGAAAGCGTATTTACTTTCAAATCCAATAGCAACTATTTGTAGCAGACACTTTAAAAATTTAAAAAAAAAAGCATCTTCATGTTAAGGAGACACACGGTCAATTCTGGGGAAAAAAAACATGTAGAAAAAGCTATAGTTCCACCGCGTTTTAGAGTTTCACCAGCTCCTTCCATTGCCTTCTCGATGCAAGTGGAAGCACATCAAGGCAGCAGTGAGCCTAGAAAGATAGAAGATTAATTGAAATAGGATTGAAAATTCCTAAAACCTTATTTAAAAATCCCGGACTACGTCACCTCCTTTATGAACATCTTAAAAATTTGAATTCAGAGGTCGAAGCTGTCACACCCTTTATACAAGACATGATATTTGTTTCTAGGCGCTCGAATCAATAGTCGCATCACGTCGTTGAGTTGAGATATATATGTTATGCACGCGTGATGTTGCGGGCTTATAATATGCTTGTATGTTATTATATATTTATGGAAAAGTTTTAAAAAATATATATGGAAAAAATTAAAAAAAATTATATAGAGAAAAATTGTTGGAATCTACCATGTTTTCAAGAAAAAAACTATAAAGCTAAATTTTCAACTAGCTTAAAATTCAAAAAAATAAAATCGATAAAGATAATTTTGAAAAAAAACATAACAAAAAAAACAAAAAAAAATACTATGCAGGAAAACACTGTAGCAATTTATAGTGTTTCATGAGGAATGCAGTTATAATTCTTAATCAACTCAGTATTAAAAATAATAAAATCGATAAAGATACTTTTGAAAAAAATCATAACAAAAAAAAACATGTGGGGAACACTGTAGCAAATCCACAGTGTTTTAAAGAAAAAACTATAAAACTAAATTTTTAACCAGTTCAATATTTAAAAAATCAAATCAACAAAAATAATTCTGAAAAAAAAAGAAGACAATTTTGGACAAAAAAAACCCGTGGGGAAATTTAAAGCTAAATTCTCAACCAGCTCAATATTGAAAAAATAAATTCGACAAAGATATTTAAAAAAAAAAAACATGTGGAGAAACACTGCAGCAAAAAAAAACCATGTTTGAGGAACACTGTAGCAACCCACAATATTTTTTTAAAAAAAAACTACGAAGCTAAAGTCTCAACCAGCTTTATATGAAAAAAAATAAAATCGACAAAGATCATTTTGGAAAAAAAAAAAACAAAAGAAGAAAAAAATCATAAAAACAAAGAAAAAAACCATGTAGGGAAATATTGTAGCAATCCAGAATATTTTAAAGAACAAAACTACATAGCTAAATTTTGAAAAAAAAATTGGCAAAGAAAATTTAAAAAAAACACAAAAAAAGAGAAAATGTTATTTTTGAGAAAAAAAACATGGAAAAAAAAACATGCGGGGAAAACAACAGTGCTTTCCCCACGCGTTTTAGAGTTTCTTACTAGTTACAAGGCCTGCGCGATGCCGCGGGTCTTTTTTTTCCATAAAATATATATAAAAAAACTAAGATTTAAAAGTGTTAGATTTTCCTGCAAAGCTATACTCAAGAGTCTTGGGTTTGGTTGCAATGTCTAAATTAAAAATAATATTTATAATACTAATAATAACATTAAACTTGCATGACTCAAGTTTAAGTGAGCCTGACTGCAACACCGGACCCAAGAATATTGGATGTGGGTCTGGCTATAAGATCGTGCCATAAAAGTGTGATAATTAAATAGATTAATTAAAAAGAAAAAAACAAACAGGAAGAAAAAAACTAATGAAGAAAAAGAAAAAAAATCTGAATTAATTGGATTAACCCGTAAAACCTGGGATTCGCGTCATGAAAGTTTGATAACTAAATAGAAAAAAAAAATTGACAGGTTTACCCGGAATTAACTTGGTTAACCCATTAAACCAAGTTAACTTGTCAAGCCCAGGATACGTGTTATGAAAGTCTGATAATTAAATAGAAATAAATTTAACATTAACAAACTAAACTAAACGAAAAAAAATTAATTAAAACGAAAAATAATTCGGGTTAATTAGTCAAACCAGGTTAACCCATCAAACCCGGGATCCGTATCATGAAAATCTGATAGCTAAATAAAAAAATTTAACATTAACAAACTAAATCAAATTAAAAAAAATTCATTAAAAAAATAAAAAAATAAAGAAAAACAGTTCTATAATATAATATAATATAATAATTATAATAATATAATATATTAATAAGTGAAAAACATGGAGAATCTACCCATGCCTTTTAGAGTATTACTTAGTAATAAAAAACAAGAAAATTAATTATTTAATTTTGAACCAGTTGGGTTTATATTTAACTGCACTAATGACTTATTATTATTATAAAGCCAACCAAGGCCACGATCTATATCTATATATTTTCCCAATCAATTCAGCACTCGGTTTGACAGCTCACACCCCCAATCCCAATGAAGACATGCTTGGTCGTCTGTGGAAAAACCGAGTGGTTGGCAGCTTGGCATAAATTAACGAGGAGAATTTTATACGTCTACAGGCGGCGGGTCATTTAACTTGGGAATCCAAAGTAAATATAGCTATTTGTGTTTGGAATCACAAACGAGGCTATATGTGCCACCCGAAACAAGAAGAAAAGGCACTCCTGACTTCACAGGAAAGGTAAATAAACAATGAATTTTACGACATTATCTAAGATTAACAACTTCCCGTTTGCAGTTTCATCTTCAACAAAAGTTGCCACCATGATTTTATTGATAGAAAATCAGTTTTTCTATTGATAAAGTTTTAAAAATTCAAGTAGTTTAGTAACATGATTCTTGAATTGGATAATTAGTTAATCAATTGATCCTGGTAATTCTATCCATTCTTCCTAGTAAAAGTGATCGATAGCTCATACTTGATGTTTGATAGGTTAACGTGGTTTGTGGCAAATATCTGTAAAATATCTTTTTTTATAAAGATGAAGACTCTTCAATACTTAAAAAATATATTTTTAAAGAGAAAATTTAATAATATTATAGAGAAAGATACTCTTAAAATATATATACAATAGATAATGAAAATTGTAAATCTTTGTACGAATATCGTATAATGTATTTGTAACTCATAAGCCTTGTCCTTTATGAAGATGAGAGATTGCAATTTTATTTTCATAATATTTTGAGTTATATTACTCTCATTTAATTCAGCTAAAAGAGAGAGACATGTCAGGTCATGGAAGATTTTAATACACCTAATGGTGATGATGGAATGTAAACTTGTTTAATTAAGCCTATTTACTAAGAAATAAACTTTTCAAGATTTTATATAAAAATCTATAGAATTGATGGCGTTAGATTTATGTATTATATTTTAATCCATGAGTGTAGCTAATCCGACTATGCCCAGGATGTGATAACAAAAAACTTTGGGCTTAACACTTTCAGGACACACGCGTTAGGCCTACCTCGGTGGCATGACAGTGCACAAGCCACTGAGCGTGACAGCTCTTGCTGGATCTAGATGGTGCTTGGACCTAGTGTACTGTCAGGCCCACATACTGGGTTGTGTCATTTGTTAGACTCTATATTTGGGTTGACCAGATCCAATGGTACTTGGTTGACTTGACATTAATAGATTAAAACAATTTATTTTTTTTTAAATAGAAATAAAAATTTTGGTAACGCATTACAAACAAACTCTCATAGGGCATGTTTGTTTTTGTGTTTTAAAAATACTTTTAAAAAAATTATTTTTTATTTGCTTCAAATTAATATTTTTAATTTATTTTAATATATCAATATCAAAAATAATTTTAATATTTAAAAATAAAAACACTTAAAAAAAACACTTATAACTATCTCAACTACTTATGTTCCGCTAAGTTTTGCGATGAACATGTGGCGTCGCCAGAATCTGACAAGGAGGTCAATTCTCACCAAGGAAGGAGGGGATGGATTTAGAGTGTGTTTGGTAGTGTGCTAGCGGTTGCTTTTTAAATAGTTTTTTGTGCCGAAATATATGTCAATGATGTTTTTTCATTTTTTAAAAATTATTTTTGATATCAGCACATCAAAACGATCCAAAAAGTATAAACCGCACTTAATTTTAACAAAAAAAAATTCAAAATTTAATGAAATACAGTTATAAACACAATATCAAACGGTCTCTTAAATGAGTGGTTTGAATTTTCACACGCATTTGTGTCCATTAAAAAATAAAATTTAATGGGTGATAACATGGCCCGTTATCACGCTTTTTCATGCTCGCAGTGCCGGAGCTCCGAGCTCCCCGTCCTCACTCAGTACGAAGTTAGATAGGGGCATGACCCAGTTTCTAGGACAGGCCATTCCTGGGTCGCATTTCCAACGCAAGTGGCCAGGTGAGACGACAAAAGAGTTTACTGGCTACGAGGTAGACTAATGTCTAGTTTGATTGACCCCACAACACTTTTTTTATACATGATCTGTCCATATTTAATTGGATCCAATCCTCCACTAGTTTTATTTTGTGTCCGTTCTGTTTTTTCTAAACCCAAAAACAACGTGCCAAAATGTATTGTTCTAATTAAAAAAAAAAAAAAACTGCAACCATAATGGAATTGACAGCATTAATTTCAACCACTTTACAAGTTTACTCGTGTATATTTCAAGACCATCAATCACTATATTTATATATTTTAAAACCTGAGACTAAAGATATAAAAATTGAAACCCAATTTTCTTGCATTTAATTCGAGTTTAAAAATGGTTTTTGATTTTGCACGACGCCTCAGAGGTTCAAGGGGTTATACTAATTCTGGACAACGTTTCAAGGACCCACTCGTGATTATTTCTCACTCCCACTACCTTGTTTTTAATTAGGAAAATGACGTTTAAGCATTTAAAAAACAAAAGGAAAAAGAACGAAAGGAAAAAACGCAGGTCAACAAAATCAGAAAACACAAGTCACGTAATTAGTCCAATCAAAGTTAACGAGCTGTTTATTCTTGTATTTGAAAAGATTTAATAAAAAAAATTAATTTTTTTATTTTAAATCAATATTTTTTTAATTTTCTCAAAGATGCAATAGTATCATAGATAATTTTTTAAAAATAAAAAATTATTATTTTAATATATTTTTATTTTAAAAACATTTTAAAAAGCCTTAACCATAAAAGGATGATTTTTAAGAATAAAACATTATTATTTTAATATTAAAAACATTTTATAACACAGCCCTAACCATAATCTCAAAAACCACTAACTGATAATGATATTAGGCACACAAAGCACGTTATTAATGCCAAGCAAATTGCAGACGCAGAAGGATTCAACGAATTGTTAATAATTTGTCATAAGAAGGGGTATACCCCGGCTAAAAGGATCCAGAAAAGTCACAGGTCAAGGAGTGGAGACTTGTATAAAAATTAAAGGCGCCTGGCGGACTCACCTTCTATGCCAAAGCGTGTGCAGAAGCAGGGACGCGTTCAAAACCAGGAGAGACTTGGAAGAAAAGAGTAACAGGAGACCGGGGAGTCTGCCCTTGAGCGACATCCATGCTAAGAGAGAGAGAGAGAGAGAGTTTTAAAAGTTGGTGGGCTTCTCCTTCTTACTTTTTTAGAACGAGTCTCTTATATCAAATCTCGAATGCTACACACGGCTTCTTACTCGTTAAGCACGCGGTTTAATTTATATATATAACTTATGTCGGCCCTCTCTTAGCTCCCCAACAATTGTCCATCTGCTGCGCCGAACCATCCATTGCCATTAGCAGCAGCCGCCAACACAAAAAAAAAAAAACAAAAAATAAAAACGAGGTCACCATTTGATAATGCCACTCGACATGCCTGCTCCAACTCCACCGTTACCTCTGGCGCCTCGTTGGATCCCTAAACGAGGCCAAGTTCTGAAGGATTCATTAAAGAAAATGTCCTCTTTCTTGGGACTCTGTTTTGGAAAGTAGAGCCTCTTCCATTCATCAGCAACAAGGGCTGTTTCTTCTTGATGTCAACTTGCTCTCGTTACTTCTTCGATTTTTGCGAGAGCCGTTTCTTTAACTTGGTTGCTGAGGCCTTTTTTGCATTTTGTTTTTCGATTTCTAGCTACTACCTAGGTATAATGATCAATGAGTCTTCAAAGTTAATTGATTAGTTAATAATGGGTCTATCGTGGGAGTTATAGAAGGAAAGCAATATCACTCGCTTCTCCGATCCCGGGAATGAAAGTGCTTGGAAATGAAGAACTGGGGAGGTTTTGGGGGTCACAGATAGATGTTAGGTAAGTTTTTGCTGAACTTGTTTGCTCGAGGACCAGTGAGGTTCTTATGAACTTGGTGTCCTGTTTTTCAACGAGGAATGCTCTGGACAGGGAACCCTGTTCAAATATTTTATCCCCTGTAACGTTGATTATTTTTCTCTGATGACAATAATTTGCAATTTGAATTTCTCTTTCCCGACTTATTGCATTGATTACAACTTAGAAGTAGACTCTGTTTCCGGCGGGGGCCTTGAAAACCCATGCAGCCATTTTGATTGCCACGTGGGAAGCAACAATTGGGGAAAAAACTAAAGCGGAAAAGTGAAAATTATCTAGAAAGTTATTTTCCGTCATCTTTGATTCTGGTGGAATCCAAATGGGAGGTAATTAATCAGATTCACCTTTATCCATCACATGCCCCAACTTGACTCTCAAGGGTGAAATAAAGAGAAGAAATCAAGTCCCAAATCACGAGCGTGTGTGCACGCGCGCTGAATTGGAAATTCGAAGTTGAGGGATGACGGGTTGAATCTGGATCAATTACGTGTAACATTTAATTCTGCTCGAATCATATTACATGAATGAGTAATAACTAATTTACGTTCAGTATCTTGTTTGACGTAGATTCAATCTCTTTCCGACTTGACCAATAATTTGCCATTGCTACCAAGCTCGGAGCACTATTACCACTGCCAAGTGGACTAACACCCTCAGATAAATATATAAAGGAGACATCTCTACGATGTCACCTAAGATTGTAATGGTGAGAAACCTGAGCTACTGTAGCGAAACAACTTTTTCAAGCTTTGGGCTTCTAAATTAACTCTCAAATCCAATTTTCTCAGCGGGCAAACACAATCCAGTTCAGCTAATTTAAAAAAAAAAAACAAGATAGAAAACATAATAAGAAGCAGCAAGAGCTTTCGAGAGATACCCGTCCTCGGGTTAAGGATATCAACGTGAGACGCAGAGAAGAGTTTCGGGAAATGTTGTAACACAGAGACCGGAAACCTTCAATTTTTTTCAGCCTTGGACAAACGATAGAACGAGGTTCTATGGTCTCGAAACATATCCCGAGTATTGGGCTTCGAACCCTTAAGTGTCTGGGCTTAAGTAGAAAACCATCGAGTGGCCCCCTGTGCTCATGGGAGAAGCTGTTACATACTTAGGACCCAAGTTAGCACATATCGGCCTTCTTACATTTACTCCAAGACTGATCTGTCATCATGGCAGGCCTTTTTGACATCATCGATCGACAAAGTAAAATGAGGTGATTGATTAACATATACTATTATTGTTTCCTGAGAGATTTTTCGTGGGTGAATCCCAATTGCAATAACAAAATCATAAAAGAATCAAATCCTCTTCGTTTGGGATTTGGAAAAGGAGAAAGCGGAAAATATTCTCACGTATACCTAGGTTTTTTTTTTTTTTTTTTTCCCACCTCTCCTTTTGACAAGTTAAAGAAAAAAAAGAACAATGCTACATGCTTTGAACAACTTTTTTTTTAATCAGTCTTGAAGAAAATTATTCTCAAATGCTTAGTTCGGAGTGGTGAACGAGTATACTTTTTAAATTATCATCCATGATTTGAACTTAATACAAAATCGATCTTAAGAAAAACTCATAAATTAATGTATATATAGATTCCATTATGAACTAATTGTCTGGAAGACATGTTGGAAAAGGATACAATTTTAGTATGATCAAAAATATCTTGATCTTAAAGATTAAGAAAATTACAAGAAGATTTCCTCTCATGACTGCAGTAGTGGATTAAAAATGAATAACATTTCAATTTAATTATAACAGATTTATTGACACCATAAACCATTTTTCCTGATGAAATTCACATTTTACTTTATCACAAGTCACAAGAAAATATGGTACTTGCTCCCTTTCCATGTGTCACGCAAGATATCTACAATTCAAAAGCCAAAATATCTCTTCTTACTTGAATATTTGACACCTTATAGATTACTAGAAAGATTGTAATTTCATTGGACAAGCATAACAATCAGACAGAACAAAGAAAAAGTTTGAAATTTAAACTAAGCAGACAGTTAACTAGCAGGCATGGTGGGCATAATTAAATCTAACAGGGGTCTACCTTAACCAGGTCTTTTGGCAATGAAAACAAACATGCCTATAAAAGTCAAGCTTCTTCACCCAACCAATAGAGATCATTGTTGCGATAAAGAGACAAAACCCTATTAATCGACATCACTCTTTGTCACACCCCACTAAATTCCAACCACTGAGGTGGGAATTTTGCCTTCCAGCTAGCTGTGAAGTGTCCCCTGCTAGTTGTGTTCGTCTGCCTCAAGTCATCACCGCTCTAATGCTGCTGCAAATTCTGATATTCGGAGGTCAAAGGGATTTAAGGTTGGTGATCTAGGTTACAAATTGTGACGAGAGATAACTGGGACAGTTAGGTCATTGAAAGGGTTCCAGATGTTGCCTGTTGTATTGGCATTCGTTACTTTTTTGAATGTGGTAGGTTTTGACCTAGGTAGAAATAAGATATATATAATAGCACATGAAGAATTTAGCTAACGACCACACAATCATACTTGACGAATGATTGAAGCCCTCTATGAATTTTATAAGCTACTGACCTATCTTCCCAAGTCTGGCTTAGAAATCTGTATCCACTACAAAAAGATTTTTAGCAAAAATATAAAGAATATGGATGTGGATAACTTGATAAGTTGAGATATTGATTACATTGTTCTTTAATATATGTTTACAGAAGAGAGGCCATCGATGATCTGATATGTCTTTGACCATGTTTTATAAAGAAAGAGTTGATATTAACTTGAATAATAGACTAATATATATATATATAATGCAAGAGGCACTCAGATTTGGGAATTGTATGTAACCAGTCCAATTATTTCTTTCCTATCATAAAGTCATAAGATCAGATGTTATTCCGATTGCTGAAGAAAATGTAATATACACATTAGGTAAGGAACCGTTACTTAATTGTCAATCATACCGGCCCCCTTTTCCACCCATCGTGATTTCTCCAATGTTGATGTTTTGAGTATCAGTATAACAATCTGCCGATCAGCCTATAAATTTAATCATTTTTTTATTATTTGAATCTAATGGTCCTATTGATCGTTTGTATTATGCACTTTAAAGCATGCATGCGCATATATATATATATATATATATTATATGCGCGTTAAGAAGGTAGCTTGTGTAGAATTCAGAACCTAACAGAAGCCAAAATAAACGCTACATCATCAATTTAGAGATTGTACTGGTGATCTGCAAGGAAATGTGGATTGGTTAAGAAAGCTAATTAACCGGAAGATATTTGTTATGAATCGTAGATTTAAGTAATATTAGAGGTGATGCATGATAGCACCGAGCTGCCATTGTTTCGTGGCTAGGACCAGTGCATGCAGTAGTAGCAGACCATGCCAAATAGAATAGCAGAACGCATTGCTC